>Ga0307419_10000166_pt1 | contig 29440 bp, 32 predicted proteins | sample SalMarWE160230MG_2_FD_202512 | JGI IMG/M metagenome (GOLD analysis project Ga0307419, IMG submission 202512) | Salt marsh sediment microbial communities from the Plum Island Ecosystem LTER, Massachusetts, United States - WE1602-30 | ecosystem: Environmental > Aquatic > Marine > Intertidal zone... | reverse complement strand
CTCCATCCCGATATTCACTGCTGTATTTTCATTCTTCATTCTTGGTGACAAGCTTACATTACAGAATATAGCAGGCATGGCAATTGTCATTACAGGCCTTTTCATGTCACAGATCAATATTCGTCAGAAAAAAACTGATGAAGGTCTTGCACTGGCGGGCAAAACCGCTTAATCGCTCCATCATATATCCTTCTCATTAATACTAATTTACGTTAAGAGTCCGTTTATGTAAAATCCTGCTATATTTGAACCTGATTGGCGCGATGATTAAAAGAATCGTACATATCCTCCTGGCAATTATGCTTGTTCCTGCTTTGAGAGCACAGACAGGAGGTGATAATGTATATGAATTCCTGAACCTGACTCACTCAGGTCTTATCTCATCGCTGGGAGGTACAAACGTGTCGCTTAATACTGACAATCTTAATGTTGCATACCATAACCCGGCCCTGCTGCAGGCAAATATGGACAATAGTATTGCTTTAAATTATGTCAATTATTTTGCAGGGGTAAACTATGGCCTTGCCATGTACTCAAGATCATTTCCCGGTACCGGTAATTTTGCTGCAGGAATAACCTATCTGAATTATGGTTCATTTATCGCAGCAGATGCTTCAGGGATCATCACGGGTTCTTTTAAAGCATCAGAATATGCCATGTCAATTATATATTCACGGGAGATTGATACACTGTTCTCCTTTGGAATTAATTTTAAACCGGTATTATCTCATCTTGAAAACTATACATCATTCGGATTTGCATTTGACATCGGAGCTGCTTACAGAAACCGGTCCGGTCTTTTTTCTGCCGGCTTCGTAATAAAGAATGCGGGCCTTCAGGTCACCAGTTATGCGGGGGAAGAACGTCAGAAGCTGCCATTTGAGATCCAGGCAGGTGTATCACAGAAACTGGCTTATGCCCCATTCCGCTTCTCACTGACCCTTAAACACCTGGAAAAATATAATCTAACTTACCAGTATAATGATACAGTTGCTGCGAATACTGATTTTCTTCTTGGCTCAAAATTCTTTGAAAATATGATGAGACATATTGTTGTGGGTGCAGAGCTGATTCCCCATAAGAATTTTTATTTAAGCGGAGGATTCAATTACCAGAGAAGACGTGAACTGTTAACTGAATCTAAGATTTCTCTGGCAGGATTTTCCTGGGGATTCGGTATCAATACTTCCTTTATGAATATTGAATTCGGAAGAGCTACGTATCACCTGGCAGGTTCATCAAATCATGTCTCCATTATAATCAAACCCGATAAAATCTATAACAGGATCAGGAAGTAGCAGTTTTGAAATTATAGCAGTAATCTGTAACTTTAATATCTTATGATTAAAAAACTGATCATAGCCATCGACGGATACTCATCCTGCGGGAAAAGTACCTTTGCAAGGGAAATTGCAGAGGAGCTCAACTATATTTATATAGACAGCGGGGCAATGTACAGGGCAGTTACTCTCTATTGCATTAGAAGAAATTTTATTGGTAAAGGTATATTGGATCCGGAAGGGATCCTGGAAGAGCTGAAAAATATGCATATTGAATTCGTCTATAATCCTGATAAGGGTGAATATGAAACTTTTCTGAATTCCGAAGATGTTGAGAAAGAGATAAGGGGTATAGAGGTTTCAGCATATGTAAGCAGGATAAGTATGATACCGGAAGTACGTTCACGTATGGTGGAACTGCAAAGACAAATAGGTGTATATAAAGGGATCGTAATGGATGGAAGGGATATTGGAACTGTAGTTTTTCCTGATGCCGATCTTAAAATATTTATGACAGCTTCCGTGGAAATAAGAGCTCAAAGAAGATATGATGAAATGAAAGCCAGGGGTATGAATGTTCCATTTGATGAGGTTCTTAACAATATTATTGCACGTGACATAACGGATGAGAACAGGGATATCAGTCCTTTAAGACGAGCTGACGATGCCATTTTGCTTGATAACAGTAAAATGACTGTCGAAGAGCAGATGAAATGGGTGATGCAGATTATTGAGAAGATAATAAATGATAGCAGAGATTGATAAAAGATCAGGTTTCTGTTTCGGAGTACAAAATGCTGTGGAGGTGGCAGAAAAAGCCCTTCTGAAAGGAGAAAAGGTCTATGCCCTTGGTCCTATTGTGCATAATGACAAAGAGGTGGAACGCTTGACTGAACTCGGCCTGGTAACAATTGACCAGGAGCAGTTCAGAAAGCTTAGTAATTGCAAAGTCCTGATAAGGGCTCATGGAGAACCTCCGGAAACCTATCTGACAGCCGAAAAAAACAATATTACAATTATTGAGGCAACCTGTCCCATTGTTAAAAAACTGCAGTCAAGGATAAGGAAGGCATGGCTCGAAGCAAAAGAAACCGGAGGACAAGTTGTAATATTCGGGAAAAAGGGTCATGCTGAAGTAGCAGGATTATTGGGACACACAGAAAATGAAGGTATACTTATCACAGGTCCGGATGATCTGGGTCAAATAGATCCCACCAGGCCAATCAGTCTTTTTTCACAGACAACAATGCATCTCCAGGATTACCTGAATTTTGTTGATCTGCTGCGTGCCGAAATCAGAAAGAAGGGTGTAAGCAATCCTGATAAATTACTCACTGTAAACAACACAATCTGCGGACAAATTACAAACAGGGAGCCTACTCTTAGAAGTTTTGCCGGGAAACATGATGTCGTGGTTTTTGTCAGCGGCAGGGAGAGCTCAAACGGCAAAATGCTCTATTCAATTTGTAAAAGTATTAATCCTGACACTCACTTCGTGTCCTCTCCTGATGAGATAGATATATCATGGTTTAATGGAAAGCAATCAGCGGGGATTTGCGGAGCAACATCAACCCCTAAATGGCTGATAAAACAGGTTTACAATATAATTTCAGCATTATGACATCTTCAAAAGTCTGGTTTACCGACCTAAGGACAAAACCATCCCGGAGCCTGCTTAAAAAACTTGAAAACCTGGTAATCAGGTCAGGTATTGAAAAAATTGATTTTCAGAAGAAATTTGTAGCATTAAAGATACACTTCGGTGAGCCGGGAAATCTCGCCTACCTCCGCCCAAATTATGCCGCAAGCATAATCAAGTTTCTGAAACTAAAAGGAGCCACTCCTTTTTTAACAGACTGTAATACATTATATTACGGAAGGCGTTCAAATGCTCCTGACCATATTGAGGCTGCTTATGAAAATGGCTATAATCCGCTTGCAACAAATTGCCCGGTCATAATTGCCGACGGCATAAAAGGGACTGATTTCCGGGAAATAGAATTAAATATGGAATTTTGTTCCAGTGCTAAAATAGGCACGGCAATTGCTGATGCCGATGTCTTAATTACTTTGACTCATTTTAAAGGGCATGAATTGACAGGTTTCGGAGGAGTCCTGAAAAACCTTGGAATGGGATGTGCTTCTGTTGGAGGTAAATTATTTCTTCATTCCGGATCCTCACCTGAGATTTTTGAGAAAAACTGTACAGGATGCCGGATATGTGAAAAATATTGCGCTCATGATGCAATCCACGTGGGAAAAGATAAAATTGCACATATAGATTATGTTAAATGTGTTGGCTGCGGACAATGTGTCGCCGTATGCCAATATGATGCTTCAAGAGTTGTGTGGCAAAATTCTTCGGAGACGGCTTGCAAAAAAATATCGGAATATGCTTATGCTGCTGTTAAGGATAAACCATCTTTCCATATAAGTTTCATAATGGATGTCTCGCCCAATTGCGATTGCTGGGACTTAAATGATTATCCGATTGTCCCGAACATAGGAATGGCTGCTTCGTTCGATCCGGTAGCACTCGATCAGGCCTGTGCCGACCTTGTCAAAGCGGCTCCGGCACTCCCGGGAAGCAAGATCTGTGAAAATTATGATCATGGCAGCCTGCAGGGAGAAGATAAATTCAAACTTACTCATCCTGATACTTTCTGGCAGGCCGGACTTGAACATGCCAAAAAGATCGGATTGGGTAATACCAGCTATGAACTTATAAAAGTGAACTAATAATTTCAGATTAGCTTCTTTTCTGGTTATCTTTGATCACCACTTCCATGTTCCATCATGAATGCAAAAGTCAAAGCTGCAAGGTTATCAGTTGTATCCAATACACTATTGATAATAATGAAGCTGGTTGTCGGGATTATAACCGGTTCAGTCAGCATAATATCAGAAGCCATTCACTCCTCCATGGACCTGGTGGCAGCAATAATTGCTTTTTTTTCTGTCAGGGTATCTGATAATCCGCCTGATAAGAGACATCCTTACGGACACGGAAAATTTGAAAATATTTCCGGTGTAATAGAGGCACTGCTGATATTTATAGCAGCAATATGGATCATAGTTGAATCTGTAAAAAAACTGTTTGGCGAGGAGATAATCCTTGAAAAAATATGGATTGGTTCACTTGTAATGGCAGTATCTGCAATTGTAAATATTTTCGTGTCAAAAAGATTATACAAGGTTGCCCGGGCAACAAGGTCAGTTGCCCTTGAGGCAGATGCATTGCATCTTAAAACCGATGTTTACACTTCGGTTGGGGTAGCAGCCGGACTGATATTAATTCTGCTTACTGACATCCAGTGGTTAGATCCGATTGTTGCTATTCTTGTTGCCCTGTTTATCCTCAAAGAATCATATTCCCTGCTCAAACGTGCTTTTTTCCCATTGCTCGACATTGCCTGGAGTGATGAAGAAATTAGCGGGCTTAAGAAAAGACTCATGGAAATGGGAGTTACTTATCATGATCTCCGCACACGTGTGGCAGGAAACTACAGGTTTATTGACATCCATGTAGAAGTGCCTGCAGATGAATCAGTTGGGAATGCCCATAAATATTGTGATATGATTGAGGATAAACTTATGGCGGACTATGAAAACCTTACTGTTACCATACATGTGGAACCAAAGTAAATAAAAACCCGCTGTCGTCTCGAAATTATCGAAACTTCAGCGGGAGGAGCCAGGGTAATATAAATCCTGGTTCTATAGTTGACTAAAAAATATACCTTATTGAAAGGGCTCCACCGTCAGCCCAGAATGCCGTATATCCCCAGAGATTAAAGGATGGTTTCCAGTCGAGTCCTATATTTATCGGCACTTCTGAGAAGCTATATTCCAGACCCAGTATCCCATCTATTCCGATAACAGTATAGCTTTTATCTGGATCTCCCCATGGTGCATGATCTCCGTTCCAGAAACCGACGTGCCCGCCGAATCCTATATACCACTTCAATCTTTCTGCATTGAAAGCCTGGTTGTGGAGTTCATAGAGCCCGGTGACCTCAAACCCTCTCCACCTGGTGGCGAGGAGAAATTCGAGTGCCGACTTCTGGCTGATAAACTGCTTTACAGTCAGACCCTGATTAAAGCCTAATCTGGCTCCAATCCCAGTATTGTAATCCTGTGCATTAATGATCGTAGCCAGACAAAACAGAATTAAACATGTCATTAAAAAATTTTTCATTGTATAATCATATTAATTAATACTCTCTATGCAAAAGTAGTCTGATATCCCTACATAATTATTACACAATTCATTAATAGATTTATATAATTCACACATTTAATGATTTGTGGTATTTGCCTTTTTCTGCTTTAGCTTTAGCTTTTTCTTTAATTCTGCTTCTGCCAGCTTATGTCTGGTGATTTCTTTAACCAGTTTTATATTCGTACTCTTTAATTTATTAATTTTTACTTCATCATCAATCTTTTTATTAATAAGTTCGATGCGCAAACGCTGTATTATATCTAATTTTTGTTCTAATAAACGATGTAATTCAAGAAGTTCATTTTCTTTCTTCTTCATTTCTGATATGTCAGTTGCTACAAGTATGCAATAATCACCTTGCAGATAGGCAGGCAAAAGGTGAAAAGATAGCTTTAGACATAATGTGTTGATTAAGGATATTATCAGAACATCATTTTTGTTATGAGTCTGTTGAGCAAGCAGGTAATCTAATTTTAATTTATCACCTGGAGCGATGAAACGGTTAAGGTATGAGCCAATCACTCCCTCAACTGGTTCCTGTACTAGTTCAGCAAATCTCTGATTACAATAGAGAATTATACCTTCTTTGGAAAGGGTGACTGCTCCTGCTTGCATTTCTTCTACGAAAATACGATATGGTGTTTCAGCAGAACTAAGAGAATAGACTTGTTCTCCTTTCGTACCGGAAACCACAATAGCATCTACTTCTCCGTTTCTAATTGCTAAAAGCGTTCCTTCAGTTTCAACCAGGCGGGAATGTAATTCTTCATTCTCAATAATGAGTTGTTCTTTTGTTTTTGCCGTTGACGTTTTTATCATAAATCAATTGTGCTAAAATTTCTGAAAATCTTATTAATTTTTTACTTTTTTCAGGTCTAATCCAAGAAGTACATTTTCCACGTTTGACATATCGCCAATAATACGACGGAATGGAAGTGGCAGTTTTTTAATCAATGTCGGGGTTGCAATTATCTGTTCATCTTTTGCCAAGCTTGGCATTTGATACAGGTCAATCACCTCCAGTTCATATCGCCCTTCAAGATATTCTTCGCATATCTTTTTCAGGTTTGTCAGGGCTAAGACCGATCGATTCGTTGTACCGGTTATATATAAACGTAAAATATATTTGTCCCTGGTTGAATCAGATATTGTCAGATTGAATTTTGTTGTTGAGCCTTTTACTTTTATATTTTTCTTTTCCATAATTATTTCTGATAAATATTGTATTTATAAATCAGCATCCAGGCAATAAATCCAATCCGACAAGGACACGTTCTGTATTTGAGAGATCACCGATTATCTTACGAACAGGTACCGGTAATTTTCTTACTAATGTCGGTAAAGCAAGAATCTGGTCTTCGCTACCCAATTGTGGATTTATCAAAAGGTCAATTACTTCAATAGAGTATTTCCCGTTTAATTGTTCTTCACATATTTTTTTCAGATTTGTAAATGCAGTAAGGGCTTTTGGTGTTTGTCCGGCAACATATAAACGAAGTACCCACTTATCATCTGGTGTTTTAACCGGTTTTTCTTTTTTAATTCTTTTATCTGAATTCTCCTTCTTTAATTTCATTGTATATTCGTTTTAATTATTTTTTCAATTTACTGGTTGTTCCTTTTTCAATGACAGCTTTTCTGCTTACTGCCATTTCTATTTTGTCTTGTTCCAGTCTTTTAATCATATCTTGTTCTGTTTCTATCATTTTAGATGCTTCGGATTCTTCCGACGCAAAATCGGCATGCAAAGCTGCAATCTGTGCTTCTAATGTCTTGCGTTTCCGTTCTATTTCACGTTTTTTTCGTTCAATATCATGTTTACGCGTCAACACTTCGGCATTTTCAAGAGCTTCCTGTGCAACACGGGCTGAGCCGGTTAAAACTCCACTGGCACCAATATAAGCCTCTCTTAATTCTACACCGTGGTCAGTCAGGATAAATTCGCGAATCTGGTTAGAATTAGCCATCCCGCGCGATTTAAGAACATACATTCCCCTGTTTCGTTCACCGTTCAATTCTATATCACGAAGTAATAACCAGGTATCTATCAATGATGAAATTCCAACATCAGAACTCTCCAACGCGCTTTCACCTGATGTCAGGCTGGTAAACAATGCTGTTATTTGATTCGCCTTGAGAAAGTCAACAATACGCATTAACATCGTTTTTACTTCGCTCTCTTTATCACCAATGACGAAAGTATTTATTGGATCCAGAATAACAACAGCAGGCTTGAAAGCACTTACAATTTTGTGAGTTACAGCCAAATGCATTTCCAGACCATAAAATGTTGGCCGGGTTGCCTGGAATTGTAAAAGTCCTTTCCGTACCCATGGCTCCAATTTTATACCGATCGAAAGCATATTACGTATTAACTGGTTTGGAGATTCTTCGAAACAAAAATAAAGGACACGTTCACCCCGTTTACATGCAGCTTCTGCAAAGTGAGCTGCTATACTGGTTTTCCCCACTCCGGCAGTACCGGAAACAAGTACAGTGCTACCGCGGTAATAACCTTTCCCTTCAAGCATTTTATCAAGTAAAGTAATACCGCTTGAGATTCTTTTGTTTGATACAATATGTTTTAATCCTAAGGAAGTTACAGGTAATACTGAAAAACCATTTTCATCAATCAAAAATGGATACTCATTAGTACCGTGCATTGAACCACGATATTTAACAACTCGTAAACGACGCGTAGAGGTCTGTTCGTTTACACGATGGTCGAGCATAATAACACAATCTGAAACATATTCTTCCAAGCCTTGCCTGGTAAGTGTTTCTTCTCCGCGCTCACCTGTTATGATAGCAGTAACACCTTTATCTTTCAACCAGTGAAATAAACGCCGCAGTTCAGCGCGTAAGATCAGCTGGTTTGGCAATCCGGCAAACAGTGATTCAATCGTGTCTAATACAACACGCTTTGCTCCTATAGAATCAATAGCATAATTAAGTCGTACGAATAAACCTTCCAAATCGTATTCCCCGGTTTCTTCAATTTCACTGCGCTCAATATGAACGTGGTCAAGTGCAATTTTTTTATTCTTTATAAGGTCTTCCAGATCAAAACCGAGTGAAGCAACATTTTTGGTTAATTCTTTATTAGTTTCTTCGAATGACATAAATACACCCGGTTCGTTAAACTGCGTTGCACCTCGTACAAGGAACTCCATTCCAAAAAGCGTCTTTCCGCATCCTGCACCACCACAAACGAGGGTTGGTCTGCCTGTTGGTAATCCACCGTTTGTTATTTCATCAAAACCCTGAATTCCGGTCGGAGACTTAGAAAGAGTTTGATTTAATAATTTACTCTCTGCTTTCTTCATTAGTTTTCAACGAAATTATTGTTTTACAGATATAAAGGTACAGGTTTGAGTTCGTCAAACCTAAAATATTATTCATGTAAAGCTTCAAACTGTTTACTTTTTTTTTGGAGATATCAAATAAACAACCCCTCCGATTCCTATTACTGCAACACCAATCAGAGGCGACCAGTTTAGATGGTGTCGTTTGTTTGCCATAATGTTAATATCACCAATTTTTGCTACTCTCTCCTTTGTGAAGAAAGTAACAGCTGTAAAAATGGTCAATATTAAACCAAGTATTACGATGACGATTCCGGCTTTTTTCATAATTAGTATTTTTAGTCAGCCCGTTTAAATAATAAAATAAAAAAGCCGGTTGCCACGCAGAACGCGGCAAGGCTTTTTTCCTGGTATTTTTGTGTGGTTTTAATTGTCTTTATCTTATTATGGTATTGTAACATTATTCGCATCAAGAACGACTGCAGTCTGCGCCAGTGCTCTGCCCTTAAAGGATGCTCCCGTTTGAAAAGTAATGCCTGTCATCGACAATATTATTCCTTCAAAGTGAGAGGTTGTCCCAAAGGTCGCCGTACCGGCTAACTGCCAGAAAATGTTCTTAGCCAGAGCGCCCCCGGTAAGGGTAACGTTCACTCCATTGCTCACTGTAAGGTCCTGGGCAATCTGGAAGATCCATACATCGGTTGCACTACCCGAAATAGTAACATCAGATGGCAGTGTAACTGTGTTCGTCCATTTATAGAGTCCTGGTACAAGAGTTTTCCCGCCAATATTTCCAGTGCCCAATTCCAAGAAATCAGGGGAAAGACGTCCGGCGGCATCGTTATATGCAGTAATCATATTTTCAACGGCCGTGGTCAGGTTAATGGGAGTCGGATCCGCCATGTCGGCTGCATATATTTTCCCGGTCACTTCCACGTCGGTCGCATATCCGGTTGCATTTGTTAAGGCAAATCCTGTTATATAAGATGTGGCGGCCGGGCTCAGGCCCAAATCTCCGGTAATAGCGGAAGTCGGAGTGTTATTGATTGCTGTTTTAGCCAGAATAACATAATCGCCTGAAGTGCCAAGATTAACCACTTCCAGAATTGACGTGGATCCACCGGTTGTGAAATTCCATACAGCGTCGGTTGCAAGTGAATTGCCTGTCAGGCTTATTGCTCCGGTTGTTACAGTTGCAGTATAAGTAGTACCAGCTGCAAGGGGACTTGACGGTGTAAAAGTTGCTGTATTTCCGGAATAAGTCACTGTTCCGGGAACTGTTGTTGCCCCCTGTTTTAAGAAAAATGTTGAATTATTTATCGTCAGGGGATCCATTTCCTCACTGAAGGTAAACTCTACTTCAGTGTTGCGGGGAACACCGGTGACGTTATCAAGCGGATCTGTTGAAGTTACCTCAATAGGTATGCCTGGCTCATCATCTTTCGTACAGCTAAACATAAATACAATCATTAGCACTGCTATGATTGAAAACACATTTTTTAATTTCATTTGGTGAATTTTATTTGTGACTGAATTATCACAGAACAAAGGTAAATACACTTTCCCCGCCAAGTGTTACATGATTATTTAAAATAGTTATATAATTCACACATTTAAAATATGTTACATTATTCACACATTTGTAAGTCAATAATGTTTATTATACCTGGGATTATCTCTTTGATAGCGAATCAATCCTGCTACTTTCATGAATTGTTTTGACAAATGCGCTAATGTGTGAATGATGTAACTCTTCCCCGTAATTGTGTTAAGGTTTTAAAAACAAATTGTTGTATCTTTTCATCCTTCTTTTCTTCAAACATAATATCAAATCATGAAGAAGAAAATGTTTTTAAAAATATTGCTGTGGATAGTTCTTACGATGCTATTGATAAAACTTTTAACTATGGTCTTTGTCGAACCCTGGGTTGAGAAAAAAATAGAGACAGCATTAAATGATAAGAATGGAGATTACCTGATAGAAATTGACAAGGTTCACATTTTATTGATTTCATCAGGGATGAAATTGGAAAGTATTACATTACTTTCAAAGAAGGAACCAGGAGGAGTCTATGATCTGAAAGGGGAAATAGCATCCATAAAATTCAAAGGAATCAAACTCGCAAAAGCCATATTCAAAAAAGACATCGGAATCAATAAAGTAATAATTTCCAATACCAGTATTATCGGGAAGATCTCATTTTCGAAGAAAGAAAGTCCGCCAATAGTTTTGCCTCTGAACATCCGGATAGGTAGTATTCTTTTTGATAAAACAGACCTGTCGATGGGGGATACTTCTACAGCACAGTCATTTTCAGTGAAAGAAGGCGTTTTGAAACTTAAGGATTTACAAGTTGAGAAACTGGATACCTTATCCCCTGACATAGTTAAGCAATTTGATTTCGAAGCTGAAGAATTCGTTTTGGTATCGCCTGACAGCATGTATGCGTTTACAGCCAGCGGTATTTTTTATTCCGCAACTTCAAACACTTTATCAGTAAATAGCTTCCATATTCTACCGAACTATAAAGATTATGATTTCACCTCACGATATGAATTTCAAACTAATCGTATTGAAGCCGGCTTCAGCAACATTTACGTTCACAATTTTAATGCTGCAGGTTATTTCAGATCCAGGAGTCTGATAAGTTCCTTTATCGAGATCGGGGAAATGGATATGAAAGGTTTTCGTGACAAGAGAAAAGAATTCCGGCACGTGAACAAGCCTGCATTCCAGGATATGATTTACAGCTATCCCGGCGATATCCGGATTGATTCAATTGGTCTTGTAAAAGGGAATGTCATTTATTCCGAACATGCTGAGGAGGCAAACGAACCGGGGATTATCAGCTTTAATGAAATCAATGCTAAAATTTACAAAATAACTAATGACACTATTTACAAAACAGAATCTGCTTTTTTAGAACTTAAAAGTGAAGGCTTGCTGATGGGAAAAGGCAAGATGACCATTTTATTAAAAGGCAGAATATTCGACAGTCAAAACACATTTTCACTGAATGGGACTCTTTCATATCTGGAAGCAAATGAATTAAATCCAATCCTGGAGAAAAATGCTTTTATTTATGTCACATCAGGTAAAATAAATGCGATGAACTTCAGCTTTACGGCAAATAACACTAAAGCTACCGGCAAAATGACAATGCTTTATCATGGATTGGATATAGCAGTTAAGAATAAACGGACAGATGATACAACCGCCTTTGGAGAGAGATTTATTTCAATGATTGCCAATAGAAAAGTGCTGGATTCAAATCCGGTTCCGGATGAAGAAGTGAGAGAGGGAATTATAGATTATGAGAGAGATCCGGAAAGATTTCTTTTCACTTATTGCTTCAAATCTATCCTGTCAGGAATAAAATCCAGCATTGTTAAAAGTCCATAGAAAAGTAACAGTTGATTACAAATATGATTTGACTTTGCGTCAGTAATCCAGTATGGTTATTCCTGAACCATTCCAATTTCTGGCAATTTATCAATTCACCGGAAAAATGAATTCAAAATGACAGTCATAAATTAATACAGCAATTCTGACAGTCTGTTACCATTTCCTCCTGGAGACTATCCAGCCAAGCAGGAACCCGAGACCTAGACTAATCAGAATCTGTCCCCAGTGCAAATTTGATATACCTATCGACCTGCTTCCATGTGTCATCCCTTTTATCCAGGGCCCGCCGCCTAATAGAAAGAAAGCTACTACTATGACAACAATAGCAATAATATAGATTGCTGTTGTATTTTTTCTTGTGCTCATAATTATCTCCTTATCTGACATTTTAATTATTAATAAAGTTAGTAGGGTCAGGTTTTGTTTGTGTTACATAATTTCGGGAATAAGTTACATCATTCACATATTTGATTTAAACAGGCGTTGAAAATCAGTACATTTGCAATTATTACCAGACATAAAGCTGTATCATTTTGCAGAAACTCTTTTATAAATATATTTTCAGGCAATATTTGTTCTTCAGTCTGGCAATCTTCTGGCCTGTTCAGATAGCTTTATCTCAGGATTATTTTCAGCAGCAGGTAAATTATAAAATTCATGTGACTCTTAATGACAGGAAGCATGAGTTGAATGCATTCGAGTCTGTTGAGTACATTAACAATTCTCCTGACACTCTCAGGTTTTTATATTTTCATCTCTGGCCGAATGCATATTCTGACAATAAAACCGAATTAGCCAGAGAAATTTTCAGGGTGAATGGAAAAGGAAAGTTGTTCAATGATCCGGAATTAAGAGGGTACATTGATTCTTTGGATTTTGAGGCAGAAGGTCAAACTGTACAATGGGATTTATTGCCAGAGGACCCCGATATCTGCAAGATCATTCTTAACAACCCTCTTAAGCCTGGCGACACAATTTACATAACCACTCCTTTTCATGTTAAGATCCCCAAAGGAATTACTTCACGATTAGGACATATCGGGGAATCATATCAGATATCTCAGTGGTATCCTAAACCGGCAGTATATGACAAATCCGGCTGGCATCAGATGCCATATCTGGATCAGGGTGAGTTCTATTCGGAATTTGGAAGTTTTAATGTAAGTATCACTTTGCCTGCTAATTATATTGTAGCCGCAACAGGTAACCTGCAAAATGAAGAGGAAAAGAAACAGCTGGAAATACTTTCCGCAGATACCTCCTGGATGACAAAACCGGATTCCGATGGGGCAGAATTTCCATTGTCATCCAATCAGATGAAGACTTTGCGATATAATGAGAATCAGGTACATGATTTCGCATGGTTTGCTGATAAGAGATTCCATGTACTAAAGGGAAAAGTTAAGCTTCCGGACTCCGGCAGGGAAGTAACCACATGGGCGATGTTTACAGACCAGGAAGCACAACTCTGGATTGATGCCATATCATACATAAATAATGCTGTCCGGCTCTTTTCAGAATGGATCGGGGATTATCCTTATAACAATTTTACTGCTGTTCAGAGTGCGCTCACCTCAGGAGCAGGGATGGAATACCCGGGTCTGACAGTTATAGGTCTCGCAAACGAAAGTTACCTGCTGGATGAGGTGTTAGCCCATGAAACTTGTCACAACTGGTTTTACAGCGCAATCGGATCTGACGAACGCCGATTCCCTTTCATGGATGAGAGTCTCGCGAGTGCATATGAATCAAGATATATGGAAGAAAGATATCCGGGGAAGAAGCTCTGGGAAATTGGTTTTAAAAAAAGGAAACTGGCAAAGTTTTTCCATATAGAAGAAATGCCCGTACAACGAATACAGGAGCTCGAATGGCTTGTTCCGGCCCGCAGGAACCTGGAACAACCAATTAATCTTCCAGCCACTGAATACAGCCAGATGAATTACGGCAGCATACTCTATAATAAAGCTGCTCTTGGTTTTAATTATCTGCGGGCATACCTTGGCGATTCTCTCTTTGATTCCATAATGCATGACTACTACCGGACCTGGAAAAACAGGCATCCCCGTCCTGAAGATATCAGGTCGGTTTTTGAATCCCATACAGAAAAAGATCTTTCATGGTTCTTTGATGGTTTTCTGGGCACGACCAAACGGCTCGATTATAAAATTGTCCGCCTTGACAACCAGAAGTTGCTTATAAAAAACAGGGGTGAGCTGAATGCGCCACTGTTGATAGCAGGAATAACAGGAGATTCAATCCTTTCTGAAAAATGGGAAGATGGTTTTGAAGGGGAAAAATGGATCAATTCAGAATGGAATAATTATTCTGAGATAATAATCGATCCCGGACATAAGATGACTGAACTATTCAGGCTCAATAACAACATCCGGACATCGGGTATTTGCCGCAGAGCTGATCCTGTTCACTTTCAGTTATTATATACTGTTGAGGATCCTGATAAACGATTTTTTATATATCTTCCTGCTTTTGACTGGAACAGTGCAGATGGCTTTATGGCCGGCGTGGCTGTCCATAATGGGATGCTTATCCCCAAACCAGTGGAATATTTTATCATTCCTTTCTATACCTTCCGTAATCCGGGCTTTGCCGGTTACGGGAAAATTTCATTCAACAAAACCCCTTATAACAATTTCATCAGACTTGCAACATTTTCGCTGGAAGGAGCACAATTTGGTGGACCCGGAAATTATGACTATCGAAATGCGAAGATAGGATTAGACCTGTATTTCAGACCTGATAAAATAATTAATCCTGTCAGTCAGAAGGTCTTTGGATATTACTTTGCGGCATCGGACCTTCAGCAGATTGAACTTCTCGTCCCGGCAAAAATCCGTTCATATCTGCAGTTCGGTTACATGATGGAAAGAACTGGAATAATCAATCCCTTCAACCTGACGGCTTCTATTGAATCAGGTAAGTCATTTCAGAAAGTCTCGCTGGAGTTTAACTATAAATATTCTTATTATGGCATAAATAATGGTCTGGAAATAAGAGTTTTTACAGGAACAATGCTTAGAAATGCTTCAGCAGATCCTTTTTATGCTTTTTCTGCCAATGGAAGAAGCGGCCGGCAACAATATTTATTCCAGGGGGTATACCCCGATCGTTTTAGCGAGTTCCCGAAAACTTTTTGGACCAGACAAATGACCCTGTCTGAAGGAGGATTAGTCACTCCTGTCAATGACAGCCTCGGATATAGTCGCTGGCTATGTTCACTCTCTCTGACAAGCAGCCTGCCGGGAAAAACCTCAAGGATCCCCGTAAAACCCTTTATTAACTTATTACTTAACGATCATGGTTCCGGAACAAATGACAAATCACTTCTATTTTTTGAAGCAGGTTTAAAGACAGGCATCTGGGACTTTTTCGAGATCTATATTCCTCTGCTTGTTTCAGACAATATAGATGCAATTACCGGATCATTAAGAAACAGGATTCGCTTTGTTTTCAGGCTTGATAAAATTAATCCTCTAAGATCGAAATAATATTATTCAAACTGAATTCTTGTGAAAATCTGATTTAGTCATTTTTTTTAGTTGGGATTATAAAAAGCGGTACAGAAGTGTTATGTAAAACTTTTTCCGCGACACTTCCCATAATTATATTTTCCAACCATTTCCGGCTGTGAGAACCCATGACAATTATATCTGCATTCATCTCTTTTGCCGCGTTTAATATAGATTCAGCACAATCACCTTCTTTGACTATGGTCTGAATGGTTTCATCACCAAGGTGTTTTTTTGAATTATCAAGATACTGTTGAGATGCAATTTTCAACTTATCAACATTTACTGATTGCAATGGGCCCATTTCCATATAACCTGTAAATCCCATTATCGGAGAATACTCTCTTGAAGAATAATATACCGGGTCTGATATTACATGCAGCAATATCACTTCAGCATTCATGGATTCAGCTAATAAAAATCCTGCTTCTGCCACTTTTTGTGCGGTTGGATCATAATCCAGCGCGATTAACACTCTTCCTGTCTTATTTGTTTTCATAGTCGTTGTATGTTTTATCAAAGAATGGCAGGACTATTATTATTTACAGAAAACTATTGGATACGTTTTACGCTTTTGCAAGTTCACGGGCCTGATCAACCCAATTATCCTGTTCAATGCGACCTGGAATAATTTCAAGTACCTCGGTAATGGTTTCTATATCTTCATGTGTCAGCTTGCTGATTTGATTAAAAGTATATATCCCAAGCAGGTTTAAACGTTCCTCTACCCATAATCCAAGTCCATCTATCAGGGTTAAATTATTAGCCTCATGTATATGGGCAATCCCTAACCTGTCGAAATAAATTCGTCCCTGCCTGTCCCGGATACGCTTAAGGAGTTCAGACTTATTGCCCGCAATCCTGACGAGTTCCTTAGCCTGAAATATCCATTCATCTCTTTCAATTCTACCGGGAAAGTATTCAATTGCCTCAGTAACCGCGTGAACATCCTCTTCATTAAAATTACTGATCTGTCGAAAAGTATAGATATCCAGCACATTGAGTTTTTCCTTAATCCATCCACCAATGCCGCTGATGAGGGTTAAGTCGTCAGCTTCTTCCTTTTTGGCAATTCCTATTCTATTATAGAAAATGTTTGTCCTTTTCTCACTGATGCGTTTGAACAACTCTGTCCTTTTATCCTGGCTATAAACAAGTTCCTTTGCTTGAGCAACCCATTCGTCCCTGTCAATCCTGCCTGAGAAGTATATAATTGCATTATTAATTGTTTCAATATCCTGAGCAGTGAAATTACTGATCTGCCGGAAAGTATAAATATCTAATGCATTTAGTCTTTTCTCAATAACAGAGCCAATACCACTGATCATTTTCAGATCATCCTTTTCTGACTCAGTAGCAGTCCCAAAACTTTTATAATTCAGTAAGTGTTTCTGTTGTGCAATATGAACCAGAACTTTGGCCTCCATTGTAAGTTGTTCGATTTCAATCTCCTTCTCACCAAGACTATTTTTCAGATTAACTATATCCGCATCAAGGTTGACGATACGATTATTCAATTCATTCTTGTCGGATTCAACAGCTTTAATTCTCTTTTTATAAATCGACTTATAATATAGCCATGCTGTTACATACCCAATGATTGCGGCAACCAGCAATAATGAAAGTATTTCAATGGTTGCTGCACTTTTTGTTTGTGCTAAAAAAAATATTAAAGTATTCATGATTTTTATTTTATTATGGTTATTGCTGTTCGTCTGTTATTTGCTCTTCCTGCAGTTGTATTATTACCATCTGCAGGCTCTTTCTCTCCCTTGGATTCAATTAGGATCTTGTTTGCAGGCATGCCCTTACTTTCAAAATAATGCTGCATACTTTGAGCCCGCCTGTACCCCAGAGCCTGATTATACTCATCAGATCCAATTGCATCGGTGTGGCCTGTGATACCGAGTCTGGCCTGTGAGTTTTGATTCAAAAACGCATTTGATTCATCGAAGTATTTGTCTGTCTCTGCATCAGAACTGAATTCAGATTTGTCAAATGCAAAATATATTATCATGTTTTCAGGGATTACTGCCAGTTCATTCACTAAAGGCTTTGACAAGGTGTCTCCAGCGATGACATCATCAGGATTGACCGCACCTGTTTCTATAGTTTCCTGTTCATTACACAATCCTTTAATATTACAAACATAGATATGGGTTGATAGTGCTGACCAGCCAAATAATGCAAGAAATCCAATTATCAGAATTTTCATTGTTTCAGTTTTTATGTTATGAATAATAGCATTGTTCTACCGTATATATTTTATTGGTCTGCCAACCTGACCTGCTTAATCGGTAAAATGATTGATTATCTGAGGTGATTGAAATCTTTCAGATTAAAACCATCTTCATTATCATTTGTTATCTTGCGGTAATTATAGTAATAGAGGTTACCATCAACATCAAAAATCATCTCAAAGCATTTTCCTGCACCTGTATTATTCTGAGTTGGGCCAACATGATAATTAAACACGGTATTTGTCGGGTTTGTAGTGAGTTCCGCCTGAATCTCCGAAGCAGAAAGCAGTTTAACATACCATGGGTAAACAGTATTAATTTTCTCAGGTGAATCAGCATCTGAGGCCATCCCATCTTTGTTCAATAGCAATACCTTGTCTTTATAATCTGCTGAGCCATTGTAGTATTTCAATCCTCTTAGTGAAATGAAGAAACGGTTTTTTTCAAGATTTTTTGCATGTTTCTGCATGAATTTAACAATTGGAGGTATGACATATCCGCAATCAATATTACTGTCGTCTGAATATGAAAGCGGTATGCTGCATAATTCGGGCATGTCGGTCATGTCATTCGCTGGACCTCCCAGCACAAGGCTCATGTAATTATAGCTTACACCACCTGGATCTTTATCGAAAACACCTTTCATAAGCACTAAAAAAGAATATTTTGAATCAAACCGTCTTTTATCAAACTCCTGCTGGTCGATAAATTCAAATTCAGTAGATTTCCAATATTTCTGAACGGCATCTTTTATATAGACATTGTAAGCAGTGCTGCCATCTTCAAGCACAACACAAGTTTTTGAGTTTTTAAACATGCCTATTTGCTGTTTAGACGCCAACGGAGGATTTGCCAAAGTTCCCAGGCAAAAAATTCCTAAGGCAACTATAAAAAAGTATTTTTTAAATACATAATCCTTAGTAAATCCTTCGGTAGTACGAACACAATTAGTTTTTCTCATTGTTTCTTAGTATGAAAATACAAAGATGAGCCCTTTTGTTCCAGAATGTGTTACATAACCTTGGGAATAAGTTACATCATTCACACATTATTCTTAAAAATTAGTGTGTTTGTCCCTGATGATGAAAAAAATGTTCTATAATATTTTTTTTGGATTGATTCGCTTTTTGAAGCCTGATATATCAACAACTGATAAAAGACATTTACGATCATCGTCTGTAACGATGCCTTCCATATAAACCTGGCATAAAGGATTATTTTCATAACCAAGCATTGCTTCACACGATTCTTTTACATTACTGACAAAAACTTTCTTAAGAAATTTATTAAATACAACCTGTGAATCTTCATGAATGAATAGTCTGAAATTTGCATTAACCAGGCTAAAGCGTTTCTCGCCGAGCATGTCGGCGCCGGTGAAATTCAGATCGATAATACTGCCCTCGCTATCAAGTGTAAAATAGCCCATCGGGGCAAAATCGTATAGCATAGTGTATTTCTTAAGAGCCTTTTCTGCTTTCAGATTTGCCTGGATCAACTCTTCGTTCTGCATTTCTAATTCTATCTGGTGTACTTGCAGTTCATGCAGGAGCTTTTTCACATCGGCTTCATCTACCGGCTGGTCTGCTTTTTTTTGTTTCTTTTTCAGTAGTTCTTCAGCTTTCCTGCGAAGCATTTGCGCATCTGTGATATTCCAGTCTTCGTTACTCATAGTATAGCTATTTTTTTAGTGATATAATCATTCCTGCTGCCATTTTAAGGTTATTAAGAAGAACATTTACGGAGCATTTAACAACTTGTACGGTACCTCCGGCTGCTATTACCTGTATTTTTAATTTACCATTCAGTAATTGGGACTGGATTTTATTGATATTATTTTCAGTGCTTTTCCGTTCAGTTTTAGGAATAAACAACTGAAAATAATTCCGGTTCAGTACATCCTCACGTTTCATTCCAAAGAACTTTTCAGCTGCCGGATTAAACTCTACAATTTTCCAGTCGGTTGACAGTTTAATCAGAATATCTGAAAATGAATTGAACAGCAAATTATTCAACTGCTCTGTTTCATGCAATTTAAGTTCCACCTTCTTGAGCTCGGAGATGTTGATAAATGTGATTACCAGGCCGTCTATCCGGTCGTCTAAAGTTCGATATGGCATAATGCGAATAATGAACCATCTCCCGTCTATTGTAGGAATAGGTTTTTGTATAAATATCAGCGTTTTTAATACTTCAAGTGCATCAGCCGACAATTCGGGATATATGAGGTCGGTAACCAGGTCGGTAAAAGGTCGTCCTATGTCGCTTTTTATCAGCTTAAAAATTTTGGTTGTCTGAATGGTAAAACGACGGATATTCAATTCTTTGTCGAGAAACAGAGTAGCAATATCGGTGCTGTTGAGCAGGTTTTTCATATCATTGTTCACCCGCGATAAATCATCCACTTTCGATTGCAATTCAGCATTCAGCGTCTGAAGTTCTTCATTCAGGCTTTGCATTTCTTCTTTTGAACTGGTAAGTTCTTCGTTGGTAGATTGCAGTTCCTCATTTGTAGACTGCAATTCCTCGTTTGAAGATTTCAGTTCTTCCTGCGAAGTCTGCATTTCTTCCAGGGAGTTCTGCATCTTTTCACGTGTATGATTTAACTCTTTCTCAAGCTCTGATTCCCTGACACCGTGTCCATGTACAGTCTTTTTTTCTTTTCTTGCTTGCAGTTTAATATCGTCCGTTTCCACCACATCCATGAAGATTATCATTATCAGGCCTCTCAGAGGCTCAGGTTTCTCAATCCATTGAATATTAATATCTAATCTCTGCCCATTCCCATTTGTATCTGCTTTGACATTATGAAGAACCACTGTCTCTCTTTTCATTATAGCTTTACGAAAAGCAACAGGAAACTCGTTACGCAATCCTTCACGCAACATTGCAAAAATATTCATATTTGCCTTTCCAACTGCCGGCTCGAGGTATTTTCCGGTATGACCGCTTATGTATATTATGTCGCCATTCTCGTTAACAAGAACACCGGCAGGTGCAAAATGCTGTAACAATAGTTGATCTGCAAGTTTCTGAATATTCAGGATTGATTTTGCAGGTTCAGGCTTTTCAGTGCTGGCTGGTCTGCTCCGGGTATAAGTAGAAGGAAAATCAAATAATTCAGGTGCCTGTGTAGAAACAGCGCGTCTGAAGATTTTCAATTTTACATTGACAGATGAAAACAGATGACTCTGTGTCCCCAGAGTTTCGGAGCTGCCCAGCACCATAATTCCTTTATTGTTAAGACTATAGAAAACCAGACTAAGTAATTTCTTTTGCAATTCGGGCTCCATATAAATAAGCAGATTGCGACACGAAATTATATCGATCTTTGTAAAAGGGGGATGCATTATGATGTTGTGTTGTGCAAACACAATCGTTTCCCTTATTTCAGTATTAATAACATAGCCATCATCTGTAGCAAGAAAAAAACGATTCAAACGAGCCGGAGATACGTCGGCAACGATATTCGCGGGAAATATGCCTTTTCTGGCTATCTCAATAGCATCACTGTCCAGATCAGTAGCAAATATCTGTAATGAAAAGCCTCCATGGGGATTGATTTTTTCAACCACTTCTTTAAACACAATGGCTAATGAATATGCCTCTTCTCCGGTTGAACACCCCGGTACCCATGCCCGTAATATTGAACCGGGTTGAAGGTTGGAGATAATATTTGGAATTACGCTCTCTTTCAGATATTCCCATACTTCAGCATCGCGGAAAAAATTGGTCACACCAATCATCAATTCTTTGAAAAGTATATTCACTTCAATTGGATTGTCCTGCAAAAACCGGACATACATAGATATCTTATTAATTTTATGTACACCCATACGCCTTTCTACACGACGATATATGGTATTCTTTTTATAAAGTGAAAAATCACTGCCAGTATAGGTCCGAAGCAAAATTAAAATCTTTTCGAGAGAGCTTTTATCTTTAATTTCTATGTCCAGATCTGATCTGACGATAGGAATACGCTTAACGAATTCAATGAGTCTTGCCGGCAATAAATTTGCAGGAGCGACAATATCCACCAAAACCGAATCGATTGCATTGCGTGGCATACTGTCGTATTTTGCATTGGAAGGCTCCTGCACCATAACTATTCCGTTCTTTTCTTTTATTGCTTTTAATCCTGAACTGCCGTCGGAGCCCATGCCCGAAAGAATAAGTCCGATACTTCGTTCATGGCGGTCGTCGGCAAGGGAGCGCAGGAAAAAATCAATCGGAAGACGCAATCCCCTGGCTTCCATTGGTTCAAACAGGTGAAGCACACCATTTAATATAGACATGCTCTTGTTTGGAGGAATCACATACACACAGTTTGGTTTTACTGCCATACGGTCCTTCACCTGAAAAACCTGCATCCGGGAAATACGCTGCAGCAATTCCGGCAACATCCCTTTCTGAGTAGGGTCAAGATGCTGTATAACGACATATGCCATTCCACTGCTTTCAGGCACATTACCCAGGAATTGCTCCAATGCTTCAAGCCCGCCGGCAGATGCACCGATACCGACTATAGGAAACTGTCCGGTATCTGAGTCAGAAGTTCTTCCTTTTGATGATACTGTTGATTTCAGTTTCTTGGATTTCACTTGTATATAAGTTAAATAATTTTACAGGACTCGTAAAACTTCGATGATATATCTTGTTGTGATATAGGTACCATGGATGTTTCAAGAGTAATATATCTATGGTAATCTGTATATAATATAATTACGGAATATACAATTACATTTTAATACAAAATAAATAAAAAATATCATATTCAAAACAATCAGCAAGTTATATTTATATACAGTAAGTCACCATTCCACGAGGAAGGCCGGTACCCGTCACTTAATTTCCGGGAGTATAAAATTTCAGGGCTTCCGGCATAAATTGTTTTAGCTTTCTCATTCTTTCGATACGACCAGGAATAATTTCCAGGACCTCAGTAACCGCATGAACATCCTCTTCATTAAAATTACTGATCATTTTCAGATCATCCTTTTCTGACTCAGTAGCAGTCCCAAAACTTTTATAATTCAGTACCTGTTTCATTACACAATCCTTATTATCTTACATACGTAGATATAAGTTGATAGCGCTGACCAGCAAAATAATACAAGAAATCCAATTATCAGAATTTTCATTGTTTTTTATTTGTGAAGTGATATTTAACCGTGTAAATGTAAAGCCATATACCGGTCAATGTGTTACATAACTTTGGGAAAAAATTACAACATTCACACATTCCCTTCAACTCCATTGGGCTGTTGATTCTTTATATTATACATGGGGTATGAAAAGTATCCGGCATTATTTGAAAAATAACTTATTGTACACTCAAAATGTGTGAATTATGTAACTCTTAGTAAAAGTTATGTAACACTTTTAAATTTCAGAGGACCTACCTTTCGCAAAAAATATTTTAAAAAATAATTACCAGTTTGGCAACTAATATTTGTATACAAGCCGGCAAATTTTCGGTACGGGAGTTTTTAAATAATATAATACGTCTAATATGAAAAAAATGAGATTGAGTTTAATTATTGTTTTAAGTGCAGCTTTTATTTTGTCTGGTTGCGCTTCATGGAACAAAACACAGAAAGGAGCTGTTGTCGGAACTGCAGCAGGCGGTGCAGTGGGTGCAGTGATTGGCAGGGCTTCAGGTAATACTGCTTTGGGTGCAATTATCGGTGCTGCAGCAGGAGGCGCCACCGGTGCGGTGATTGGCCATCAGATGGACAAGCAGGCTGAAGAAATAAAGAATACAGTTCCTGATGCAAAGGTTGAACGTGTCGGCGAAGGAATAGTAGTTGAATTCAGCAGTAATGTTCTGTTTGCATTTGACAAATCGACTCTTTCGGATGACGCTAAAATTAACCTTGATAAACTGGTTAAGGTCCTGAACAATTATCCTGATACGGATATTGAAGTGCAGGGACATACCGATAGTAAGGGTAGTAAAGCGTATAACCAGGCTTTGTCTGAAAGACGGGCTAACGAAGTAGCAGATTATCTTACCAGGGAAGGTATAACTGCCAGCCGCACTACAATTAAAGGATTTGGTGAAACTGTGCCAAAATATGAAAATGAGACAGCAGAGGGTCGTGCTCAAAACCGCAGGGTTGAGTTTCTTATCACTGCAAATGAGAAGATGCAGGCTGAAGCTGCAAAAGAAGCCGGGCAGTAGTAATAACAAAAATGAAAAAATAAATTGATAATCTAAAAATAAAATGAAAATGAAAACAAAATTAATTACTTTATCAGCAATCCTTATTCTTACAACAGTTGCTCTTCAGGCTCAGGTAGGCTTTGGTCTGCTGGGAGGTGTCAATTTTCAGAATATAAATGGGAAAGATGGTAATGGCGATAAGCTCGAAAATGCTCTTGTAGTAGGGTTTCATGCCGGAGCTAATGTAAATATCCCTTTGGCACCTGACTTCTATTTTCAGCCCGGGCTCCTTTTCTCTGTCAAGGGGGCAAAGAATGATTTCTTTTCACCATCCGAAGAAGTATCAGGTGATTATGCAACTACCACAAAACTGTCTTATATTGAGTTGCCTTTAAACCTGTTGTATAGAGCACAATTAGGCGAAGGGTATATTCTCCTTGGTTTTGGACCTTACGTTGCTTACGGTATAGGCGGCAATGAGAACTCTGATTTTGGTACTATTTCCTATGAAAGGGAAGTGAAATTTAAAAGCAGTGTCACGAATATGGGTGATCTGATTGAAAATGCCTATTACAAGCCTTTTGATGCCGGTGCAAATATCTTCTTCGGATATGAATTATCAATGGGGGTTTTCTGCCAGCTGAATGCTCAGCTTGGAATGCTGAAGATTAACCCGGAGTATAGCTGGATTACGGATGACGAAAGGTCATTTAAGAACACAGGTTTTGGTCTTTCAATCGGATATAGGTTCTGATGGTATTTTTTAAATGCAAAAAGACCGTCTTTACAAAATGCAGACGGTCTTTTTTTATTCTATCAGGCTGATATATTTACTTTCTTTTTAAAAATCATTTTGATTTTTAAATGATCAGTCCAATCCGAAAAGTCCAAATTGAAGCATGTAATTCCGAACCTGGCCGTCAGACCATTTTCGCTTTATTACTCCGTAATAACTTTTATGAATGGGCTCAATGGTTATTAATACAATAATTTTAAAGGATTCTTTTCCCCTGAATTACCCTGAGTATTACTGCTATAATTGCAATAACAAGAAGGATATGGATGATGCCTCCGGCATGGAAGCCTATAAATCCGATTGCCCAGGCGATAATCAGTATTACTGCTATGATATAAAGTAGATTCCCCATGATTTCTATTTTAATTGTTTATAATAAAATAATCAGCAGCAATATAATGAGGATTGCTGCACCCGCTGAAATATATACACCACCACTTATTGCTTTAAGCTTGTGATTGATGGAACGTACTTCTTTTTGCAACTTTTTCTTTTCTGATGACTTCAATTTTGACATATCCATCGCGTTTATTTCGTCTAACCTTAAAAGTAAGGTTTTAGCTTCGACAGCTTCAGCAGGTTTCGGATCAACTAAAGATGAAGGTTCAGCAGTAGTTGCGGCACTTGATTGAAGCGGGAAAAATGTTAATGATAAGCATGTTACCATTAAACAGAGAATGATCTTTTTCATGTTTTACATTTTAAATTAATATAATGGAATAATCTTACTTTGATAATTAACTTGTTTGAGTAATAATTCACAAATTTATGTTACTGACTTTCTGTAACCGTTACATAATTCCGGGAAAAAGTTACATTATTCACACATTTAATTTTAGCAGGGCAGGAATGTTTATTACACAAAATCGTTCACACATCACCCAGGTCGTGACGCTTCTGGCTTTTAAGGCTTTTAAAGTGGGTAGGTGTAAGCCCTGTTATTTTCTTAAACTGGTTTGACAGATGTGCCACGCTGCTATAATGCAGCTTCCAGGCAATTTCAGTTAGATTGAGCTCATCATATACGAGCAGTTCTTTAACTTTTTCTATTTTATGGGCCAGGTAAAACTGTTCAATGCTTGCCCCTTTGGCTTCGGAGAAAAGATTTGCCAGGTATGTGTAATTGTAGTTTAGCTTTTCGCTTAAGTAATCGGAAAGGTTTATTTTGATCTGTTCATCATTATAATGGACAAGTTCTATGATAATCGTCTTTATTTTCTCAACCAGAATATTCTTTTTATCGTCCATCAATTTAAGTCCGGATTTTTCAAGGGCTTCACTAAGAGTGGCCAGTTGTTCAGCAGAGATTTCTTCCCTGATTTCAGCTTCACCCAATTCAATAGTGATGTCGTGTAATCCAAGCTTTTCCAACTCTGATTTCACAATCATTTTGCATCGGATGCAAACCATATTCTGGACGTAAATTTTCATTAAAAAATTCTAAGGTTTAATCATCCTGCTTATTACAAATATATAATAATATTCTAAATACAATAGGCTCTAATTGTATGCATTTAAGTCAAATAATAATAATAATAATTACCCTTTTAATGTAATATAAGATGTTCCGTCTGCATGGGAAGGACGCCTATTAATTAATTAATTAATTTTGAACTTTATCTTGTATTTTTATATTGTTGTACTTAACTGCTGTAGAACAAATAAAATTTAAATTATGTCACTTACTGAACAAATTGCCGGCGATATTATTAATGCCATGAAGGCAAAAGATAAGGTTGCCCTTGAGGCGATAAGGGCTGCAAAAACTGCCTTTCTTCTGGCCAAATCCGAAAAAGGATCGGATGCTGTATTAACCGCTGAAGAAGAACTCAAGATCATTCAGAAACTCGTTAAGCAGAGAAGGGAATCTGCTTCTATATATAAAGAGAATAACCGACAGGATCTTTATGAGAGAGATATCAATAATTGTCAGGCAGCTGCTCGGATGACAGAAATTACATGAACAGTAAGCTCGCCTTCTTCCTGATAAATCAGGACTTCCGCGGGTGAAGTCTGTTTGATATCCATTATCATAAGGGTGACTTGCATTGTTTTATCGTAAAACCAAAATTTTAAAACAAAAATGAAAACTTATATCATTTTAATATTGTCCCTGCTGGCTGGTTCAGCTCTGAATGCCCAGCAGCGGGATTTGAATTTTTACGTCGAACAGGCCCGTAAAAACAGTCCTTTTATAAACAAAAACATAAACAAGAATAAGATTGCAGGACTTGATTTAAAGCAAATCAACAGCATTCTCTCAAAGCCTGAAATAAATCTTGTTTCTGGTGTTACATTAGCTCCGATCATCTCGCACGATAATAATGTAAATCGGTTGGATCTGGTATCAGAAGGCGCAACCGATTATATCGGTCATGATCTTGCATTAACCGATGGAGGACAATACCAGGCACTGGTTTCAGTAAAACAACCTCTTCTTGCAGGTTCAAAATATAAAGTTTACGCCAATAAAGCTGACATTTCAGGTCAGATCTATAGCAATAATATAGCCCTGACAATTCATGAACTGGAACAGGTCGTCGGCTATCAGTATATTCTTTGCATTAAATCAAGAAAACAGGCTGATAATAGCGTGTCTCTTCTTGAGGACCTTGATGAGCAATTGAAAATAATGAATAAACTGGTTGAAAACGCAATTTATAAGCAGATTGATTTGATGATTTTGCAAATTGAAGTTCAAAACTATAATGCAGAATATATGATGTTCGAGTCTGAGTATTTAACTAATCTATACGATTTGAACCTTATTTGCGGAATCAGTGATACAAGTAAAGTAGACCTTCAGGATATAAATTTTACAGTTAAACCTGAAAATACCGGGAGATCTAATTTTTTAACTTCTTATAAGCTCGACAGCTTAAACATAATAGCAGACCAGGCTGTTAATGAACTGAAATATAAGCCTCAATTAGATCTGTTTGCTGATGCGGGCTTAAATGCTGCTTATTTGCCCTATCCTGAAAGATTTGGATTAAGTACAGGGATTTCTTTAAGCCTGAACATTTTTGATGGTCATCAGCGAAATATCCAAAGAGAAAAATCAGCTATAAACCTGCAGACTCTTGAGTTTGAGAAGAAAAACTTCCTGACGCAAAATGATATAAGTAAAAACAAGATTATGAGTCAGATAGAGGCAATTAATCAAAGAATCATTCTCAAAGAACAAATGGCAGGCCGGTATGGCAAACTCTATGATGCTTATTCCAAAGAACTTTCACTTGGAGAAGCATCAGTTATGGATTTTAAAAATCTTATTAAGGATATTGCTGCAAACCAACAGGAAATCCTCCGGCTTAAAATTGAAAAACAACTCCTGATCAATTCATATAATTATCTGAACTATTAAAAGACATATAATGAAACCCACATATATTTACATACACAACCGAGCTTGCGAGCTCAGCGAAGCTAAACACAATATTATAATAATCAGCTACATGTGGGTTCCATCATACCATTAAAATTAAATTATTATATGATGAAAAAATTATTTATTCTTCTATTTATCATTTGCATGTTTCAAATGGTTTCTTCCTGTAAAACCAAAGGCACTTCGGGAGAAGAACAGATGCCTGTTGTTTCAGTTAAAGCCACACCGGTTATTAAAGGTGATATTGAAAATGAAATAAGTTTTAATGGCAGCACGGTTTATCTTAAAAAAAACCAGGTTGTTTCGCCAATTTCAGGTTACGTTATGAGGGTTAACGTGAAATTCGGAGACGAGGTTCAGAAAGATGAAATCCTTTTTGAAGTACAAACAAGGGAACGCAAAGCGCTTGAATCTGACAGTGACACAATTGGGGATTTTGGAATTGTAAAAATCCTGGCAACCTCTGTTGGATTTGTTAATGAGTTGATTATTAATGAGTCGGGAGTTTACGTGGCAGAAGGAAGCCTGCTTTGCAACATTGTTAACAGTAAAGATTTGATGATTAAGGTAAATGTACCCTTTGAGTATCATTCCATATTAATTAAAGAGCGAAAATGTAAAATACTTCTGTCAGACAATACAAGTATTATTGGTTTCGTTTCCAGGATCCTTCCTGTTGTGGATGAGGTTAATCAAACCCAGACAGTACTCATAAAACCTGAAACAAACAGACAATTACCGGAAAACCTGAATCTGATAATACAGTTTCTTAATGAAAAACATCAACGGGTTTTTCTGGTGGCAAAATCTTCATTGATGACAAATGAAACCCAGAGTGAATTCTGGATCATGAGGATTGATGCCGGCAATATGGCTGTAAAAATCCCTGTTAAAAAAGGTATTGAAAATGACAGCATTGTTGAAATAATTTCTTCTAAATTGAACGGGAAAGACCTGATTATCAGTGAAGGAGCTTATGGTTTGCCTGACAGCACTGTAATTACAATAATAAGATAATATGGAAAAGATATTTATCAGATTTAAAACGCCGGTTTCAATTCTTTTACTTTTAATTCTGGCACTCGGGGCATTTTCTTATAA
>Ga0307419_10000165_pt1 | contig 29563 bp, 29 predicted proteins | sample SalMarWE160230MG_2_FD_202512 | JGI IMG/M metagenome (GOLD analysis project Ga0307419, IMG submission 202512) | Salt marsh sediment microbial communities from the Plum Island Ecosystem LTER, Massachusetts, United States - WE1602-30 | ecosystem: Environmental > Aquatic > Marine > Intertidal zone... | reverse complement strand
AGGCCTTCGTCCCTCCTTCAAAATTCCCTCTTGACATACTCTCAACTTTACTGTAGTATTTACTTCATACTAGTACTAAGTGTAAAGTACACATGAGTTAACTATAGGGATTGAGACAATAGAATAAGGGACCGAGTCCCTGGGAGGGACTCGGTCCCTCTCTCAACTAAAAGGAGGAACAAATTGGTAGAACTACAGGATACCCACAAGAAATTCCAGAAGGAGCTCAGTTCGGGCACGGTCAGCCTGGCCCTGCTGAGCATCCTGGCCCAAAGCCAAGAGCCGCTTTACGGCTACCAGATCGGCAAGCTGGTCGGAGCCGGTGACAATGATGGCGTGATGGTCAAGCAGGGCGCCATCTACCCGGTGCTGCGCAGCCTGGAAAGCCAGGGCCTGCTCAGCAGCGAACGGGAAATGTCCGATTCGGGGCCGCCCCGCAAATACTACCAGGCCACAGAAACGGGACAGGAAGCCCTCAAAGACTGGACGGCCATCTGGATCGAAACTAAAAATTTTGTTGACAACGTACTGGGAGGTGATTACCAGTGAAAACTGCAGACGAACTCATTAAAACCTATTTATCTGACCTGAAAAATGCCCTCAAAGGCGCGGATCGGGCTACTGTGCAGGACGCCCTGGCGGACGCCGAGGAGCATCTGCGCACCGCACTGGAAAGTGAAAGTGCCGAAGTGGAAGCCGAGTCGGAAGCCATTCAAACCATCATCAAGGAATACGGCGAGGTGGAAGAGATCGCCCAGGCCTACAAGAACTGGGAAGTTACCCTGCCCCCCGCCCTGGCCGCCACACCGGCTGCCCGCCGGGTAGCATCTGCAAGCCAAGGAAAAACCTATCCTGGATTCTTTGGCGTCTTTGCTGACCCCCGGGCCTGGGGCGGCCTGGTCTATATGCTGATTTCGATCATCACCGGCACCCTGTACTTCTCCTGGGCTGTGACCGGACTCTCGACCTCGATCGGGGTCATGATCCTGATCATCGGCATCCCGATCACGATCGTGTTTCTGCTATCATTCCGCGGCATCGCCTTTTTGGAAGGCCGGCTGGTGGAAGCCCTGTTAGGAGAGCGTATGCCCCGCCGGGCCAGCTTCACAGACAGCAGCCTGCCCTGGAAAGAGCGCCTTAAGATCCTGCTGACCGGCAAAGCCACCTGGCTGTCGATCATTTATATGATCCTGATGCTGCCACTGGGCGTGATCTATTTCTCGGTGATGGTGACCCTTATCGCTGTATCAATCAGTTTTATTGCCACCCCTGTTGGCGCCATCGTGATGATGGCCAAGGATATCCCTTTTGAAATATTCCGCAGCGGTGATATAGGCTGGACCATGTCTGATCCAGCCGGTTTGACACTGACTCTGCTCATTGCCGGATTGGGATTTTTGATTGGTACCTGCACCATGCACATCGCCCGCTGGGTGGGCAAGGTGCACGGGAAGTTCGCCAAAGCACTGCTGGTAAGCGATTGAAAATAAAGGGACGAAGTCCTTCGGAATGGCTTCGTCCCTCTTATATAAAAAACGGAGGTTCAAATGATGGAAGGAAATGGAACTCAGAGAGTAACTGAACAGAAAGCCACCTCCTGGTGGGTGATCATCGCTGCGGTTCTCCTCTCAGCAGCAAGCCTGGGTGGTTTGATTTACTTTTTCCTCACCTCAGTACAATGATCCAAAAACAGGAAGCGGTATCCTTGCAGGATACCGCTTCCTGTTTTTAAGGACTTCATTCCTTATCAAAAAATATTTTAATAAGGATAAAAGTACTGGAAATATTTCTCTTTAAAGTTGATAATCAATCCAACATATTATTCCTCTACCTGGATTTCAACGGAGAACTCAATAATGAATAAGATCCTGGTTTTGACCATTCCCATACTCTTCCTCACCAGCCTGGCGTGCGCAGTTCCAGCCAGCCTCTACGAGTTGTTTGGAAGGTCAGTCAACACCGAAAATGGACAGGAAGCCCTGGCTGCCGATGAAGAGGATTTTGGTTTTGAAGTTGTTCCTGATCCCACCGATTCCCCGGCGGATGCAGGCTCTTCTGATTATCAACTGACCGTAGCAGAGATGAACAATCAGGGACTGCATTCCTACCGCATCGAAGGGACCACTAATCTTACATCCGAAGGGGTTGTAGGTGGAAAATGCCAGGCAACTCATTTTTTTGATCACAGCGGCGCACGATACCACTATCTAGAATCAGCGCCCGAGGCTTTTTATGAGCGTATTTCCGAGAACAATTACGAGCTGATCATGGATAATGGAACCAGACAGATCCTGCGCTATTTTGAAGAGGGTTTCCAGTGGAGTTCTCTCAACTCGCAAGGGGGAGAAATGGATCTGACCTTCTGGCTGGAAGAGTAGCCCCATTAGGAATAAAAATGAAGGGCCGGGTCAAAATTCCCCCGGGCCTGCTGAAAAGCGGCTGATCACACAAAAAGGACAAATCCACGAGAAGAACTTCGTCCCTATCCAAAAACCTAACACAAAAAAAAGCCTGCTTCTTTTGGAAGCAGGCTTTTTTACTGATCAATTAGGCTCAGATGTTGGTTCCGGCGGCGCCTCCGTGGGTTTAGGTGGTGGCGGCGGCGGCGCTGCTGTGGGTTCCACGGGTGCTGCTGTGGGCTCCGGGGCCGGATTGGGGCAGCCTCTTGCGTTTATCCCATAACCTGCGTCGCCCTCATTAGGGCATTTGTCCATACTGTCATTAATGCCATCCCCATCTGAGTCCTTAGCTGGGATCGCTGTAGGCGGGTTGGGATTCGACAGCGGACAGCCTGCCCGATCCACACCAAACCCGGCATCTCCCTTATCGGGGCACTTATCCAGACTGTCATTCACACCATCTCCATCCGAGTCTGGCGCGCCTACAGGGCAGCCATCAGAACTCAACCCGTATCCTTGATCACCTTTATTTGGACAGCGGTCTTGATTGTCCGCCACCCCGTCACCATCTGTATCAGGCGGTTTCAGAGGGCAGCCATCTCTGCTGATCCCGTAGCCCAGATTGCCCTGGTTGGGGCAGCTGTCCCGGTCGTCTGGCACTCCATCCCCATCGGAATCGCCAGCCTGCTTGGGGCAGCCATCCAGGCCTACATCACCGCCCTGCTCGGGACATTTATCCAAAGAACCAACAATCCCATCCCCATCGGGATCTGTTGTAGCTTTCACGGAGACAGGGCAGCCGTTATCACGCAGCCCGGCACCCTGGTCCCCCAGCTTGGGGCAGGTGTCCTTGGTATCGACGATCCCATCCCCATCCGAATCAGCCGGCGCTGGCAGCGGGCAGCCGTCCCTTCCCAGACCGTAGCCCTGGTCCCCCTGATTGGGGCATTGGTCATGATCATCCGCAAAACCATCGTTATCCTTGTCGGCGGCCTGTTCAAGCTGAAGCGTGGGGCCATAGACCCTTATCGTATCTCCCGTGACCGGTGTGTCTGCTATGGCACCTTCGGTATTTTTATCATCGATCCGGACTCTGAACACCCTGGGGCAGCCCAGCGGCGTGACCCCCCGAAGAGGATCCACCACCCCGGAGCAGAGATCGGCCCCATCCCGGACACCGTCGCCGTCCGAGTCACCTTCCTTGCATCCCTGGTTGATCAGGCTGCCTGCAACATAAGGGCAGAGGTCATCAATTAAACAAACAGAATCATTATCCTCATCAATGCATTCAGGTTCAATGTCAGTCGGAGGAGTTGGACATCCAGAATCGTCAATTACTGTTCCAAAGGTCATCGCACCAAGTGTTGGGCATCGATCTTCAATATCTGGAATCCCATCTTTGTCAAAATCAATTGGTTCTATAGGGCATCCTATATTATTAATACCCAAGCCAAAATCATCCGTTCCGACCGTTGGACAAAAATCCAGGTAATCATTGACTCCATCCCCATCACTATCCAGATCACAATATTCATCAGTACAATCGAATGTTCGATTCCCAGATAGATCCAACGGTTCGCAATCAGTACACTCCGAATCATCGGGAATTCCATTAAAATTATTATCTCCTACCGGACAACCTGAGTTATAAGGTGACCAAACGGCCGGGCACATATCCGTATCATCAGGCAGGTAATCCCCGTCATGATTGGTACATTCAATTTCGATTGAACATTCATTGGAATCTGGCACTCCATCAAAATCTTGGTCTCCATAAGGGCATCCTGAAGGAGGACCCTCCGACCACAAATCAATTATTGAACCCATTATTGCGGCCGTAGACGGAAGTGATGTCCCCCATGTTGTTGGACAATAATCCGAGACGTTAGGAACACCATCTCCATCCCAATCTTGATTACAATCTTCTCCGGTGCATTCATCACCATCGGATATTCCATTTAGATCAAAATCACCCACCGGGCAGCCCTGATATTCAAATCCCCAATAAGTGGACGCGTAGACGTTTGGACATCGATCTACAAAATCAATAAATCCATCAGAATCATGATCTGGATATAAGGGATCATCTGATTCATAATCAGGTAACGGGCATCCAAACGGGTTAAGCCCAAACCCTAGATCTCCGAGCTTTATACACCAATCTTGATCATCAGAGATCCCATCTCTATCAGTATCCATTATTGGGCACCCGTTCTCTAACAAACCCAATCCTAGGTCACCAAGGGATGGGCAATCATCAGACACATCAAATATACGATCATTATCTGAATCCAGCGAGGGACAACCATTAAATTCTGCAATTCCTGCAATATCAGGACAGATATCTTCTGAGGCACAAATACCATCACCATCCCAATCTGGACATTCATCATAATATCCTGGCGGCACACAACCTTCACATTCAACATCATCTGGAATCCCATTCCTGTCCCAATCGCCTACCGGACAACCATTGGAATACCAAATTTCACCAATGCCACTCAAATTCATTGCGTCCATCGAAACCCGCGTACCGAAATAGTCCGGACAGGCGTCTTCATCATCTAAAAATCCATCACCATCCCTGTCGGGTGGACAATCATCGCCTTCACATTCTGCATCATCTGGAATTCCATTATGATCCCAATCGTTATATGGACACCCCCAAAAATTAGGGGGAGCAGCTGGATCGTACCAAGCCATAGGGCTTCCAAATGAAGGAGCATATACAGTTGGACAAGCATCCATTGCATCAGGATAACCATCCCCATCCCAGTCTGGTATTGAATAAGGACAACCATCATTATTAAGACCATAACCTTTGTCCCCTTTAGTAGGACAAAGATCTTGAGAATTTTCGATACCATCCCCATCTGTATCCTGATAGATAGGGCAACCATCTTGATCCAATCTAGTAACCTCAGCTGCCAGGTTGGGACATTCATCCTCCCCGTTTAGGATCCCGTCACCATCACTATCTTCAGACGGGTTATTAATTGGACAGCCCCGTGAATCCAATCCAAATCCGTGATCTCCTTCCTCGGGACAGAGATCCAACTCATCTGGCACTCCATCACTATCAGAATCAGTAGGTTTTCCAGTAAGGTCGAACTGTGCTCCAACAAGATCCAATACAACAGCTACTACATCTGGCAGATCATCCTTGACACCTTCTGTTGCATCCGTGCCATCATATTGGAAACAATCCCCGGCAATACAGTCCATTTCCGCTTCCCCTTCTGCAGAAACAGTGACCAGCGCTGCTGAACCGATCGCACCCAGCACTTCTTTTGGCGTGATAATCAGGAAACCATCACTACCGGAAGCCAGTTCCATTTCGCCCAGCTCCAGCCTGAAACGCGGCATGATGATCTCTTCTGAATTGATACCCATCTCCAGGCCGAAGATCGTATTGGGTCCTAAACGGATCACCGCCCCATCAGAAACAGTCAGGTAAACCTCGGCATTGGCGCCAGTTAATAGCTCTCCCCCCACATTCAGGGGAGTGCCTTCCCAGGCTTGTAGAAACTCCTCCATCCCGGGCTGGCGGACCAGCACTTCTCCAGTAATATCGCTCAAATGAGCCACCAGCGGCAGGTCATCATACAGTTCGGCTGCCCTGATGATTGCCTGAACCATTTCCAGGTCCAGGGTGAAATCCCTGGCCTCACAGCCGTAGGCGGTCAGGCTTTCCTGATCCCCTTCCAATGGAATCGCGACTATTTTTCCATCCAGGTTGGCAAAAAAGCGGATCGAGGCCTGGTTAAGACAGCCGTTGTCCAACTTGAGTGGGATAACGGGATCATCTCCAGGGATAAATCCATAACGAGCGACCACTCCCATCTCCAATCCAGAACCGGCCGAACTATTGGGCTGCTCAACTTTTAAGGTATCTAAATTTACATGCACCCTGGTCGGATCACCTGCAACAGATAACATCTCAGATGAAATAACTCGTTCATCCTCCAAGCGAATTTCTGCCCAATTTGAGTTTGTGGACAGTTCTGCTTCCAGGAAGATTTGTCCTTCAGCATCCTGGTCCCCTTCATCCAGGTGGCCCTTTTCCAGCACAAAATAACGCAGGTCGACTTGTGGTTTATTCAGATCGACCTGAACCTGAATAGGATCGACACATTCAAAGATCGTAGTATTGTATGTATTATCAAGATTGGGAATTGGAAATCTCTCACCCTCTACTACTCTAAAAAATTGGAGGATGGTTTCATTGGTGCATCCACGATGCAGGGTAAAATCCAGGATCTGATCCTCGGCTTCCAGATCATATTCCAGCCGAACTCTCCCGCCAACCCATTTACCCAGTTGAGCCTCCTCTTCTGACTGGCCCAGGTCAAATACCATATCATTCCCATGGCCAAAATCTTCGATTTCCCCCACCAATGCCAAAACTTCAAGGGATGGAAGTTCTATACCTTCCATCCAGGACAACTCAGATCTGGTAACAAATTCGATCTCCAGGCCATTCATAATCGTCGGGGGTTCTGTTTCTCTAAAAACAATCTCCTCCCTGGCAAAATTTGCACTGCCGATCGTCTCCATGGCTGCCAGCCGGCCTGATATTCCCATGCTGAAAGCCACTCCTCCGCAGTCTTCAGTCTCACCCAGATCCCTCTGGTAGATCATCCGGGGCTGATCCTCCACCACACCGTAAATACTAATCGTGGATTGGTTGGAACAGTCTTTGGTGAGATCAAATTCCAGGTCAACATCATCTTCAACTGCACTTTCATCAAGGATCAAACTGGCGATCAGCCCTACCTGCTCCCCGTTTGCTGACGCCTCTTGAGATTGTTCAACGGCCAGGGTGCTGTCTTCCAGATCAAAATAGGAAGGATCTCCGATCAGCGAGGTGATCTCTGCGGAAAGGATCAGATCAGTGTTGAGGATCTTCAGATCGGACCAGGTTGAGCTGGTTCGCAGCTCGACAATCAGCGGGATCCCTTCCACCTCAGCGGCCGAGGGTTTTTCATCTACTGGGGTCGGGTCTACAGGGTTGTTTTGGCAAGCTGCAAGAAACAGAATAAAAACCAGTAACGTGAGGGTAAAGATTTTCTTCAATGTTACCTCCCGTGCTCTGAAGCAGTAATTTATAATTTCCCCCCATCCCTGTATCATACAAGATTTTTAACAAGCTGTAAACTAATATAAGAGGGACGAAGTCCTTTGGAAAGGACTTCATCCCTTTCGACCGGCTCTGCGGTTGAGGAGTAAACAAGAATACGGAACTGTTTCCTTAAAGGCACACCTCCTTCACCATTTTTGTGTTTCAATAAATATAATAGAAGGGGGTTAGATTATTTTTGCTATACTAATAAGGTAAACCCCATTCAAAGGAGAGAGACATGAAGCGCTTGATCCTCATTATTCTGATCCTATCCCTTTTTTCCATCCTGGCTGCCGGCTGCGGAGGATCAGCTGGGGAAGAAGTGGTCACACCCGATATGATCCTGGCTGATGGGGTGACACACATGGCTGCCCTGCCCGGTTTTGAGTTCAGCATCACCCAGGAAGGCCCGGAAGTCTTCCTCGATGCGGACGAGGTCGTCCAGTTTGGCAGTGCGGTAGGCCATTATGTCGCCCCGGATCAGGCTTTGACGACGGTTACCATCTCCGCCCTTGGCATGTTAACCGAGATCACCGTCATCAGCCTGCAGGATATCCAGTGGGCCAGCAACCCTCTTTCGGGCATGTTCCAGGAACTGCCGGACACCTACCTCTTTAAACCAACTCAGTACCTTGACCCCACCTCCGGATTCTTCCCCAGCCTGGGCAGCGGTCTGGCCGATGTGGTCCTGGAAGGTGAAGAAGAGCTGGAGGAAATGCCCGGCCTGCCCCTGACCCACCTCAGCGGCACAGTCCCCGGGGAAGTGATCAGCGAGGTCAGCAAGGGTTTGATCAACGTCGAATCCATGGCCGGAGATATGTGGCTGGATACAGCCACAAACGAGGTTTACAGGGTTGTACTCACTGACCAGTCCCCCGACGAAGGCACTGAAACCTCAGTCTGGACCTTTGACTTCTGGAACTTTGGGGCAACAATAGAAATCACAGCACCCTAAGGTCCCTATGAAAAAATGGACCTCATCAGCGGGATTTAAAGTTGCTTTAATTGCGATCCCGATCTTCATTGGCGCCCTGGACCTGACCGTTGTTTCGGCAGTTTTGCCCCATGTCCTGATCGACCTGGAGATCCCTTTCCAGTCCGGGATGGATAATGCGGCCTGGATAGTGACCGGCTATCTGCTGGCTTACAGCGTCTCAATGACCTTTATGGGGCGTTTATCCGATATCCACGGGCGGCGCAAAGTCTACCTGGCCGCCCTGGTGATCTTTGGTATTGGCTCCTACCTGGCAGCAGTAGCCCACACCTGGCCCACCCGCCTGATCCTGAGGGTTTACTATATGGTAGCCAGCGGGCGCCCGGATATCAACTTCCTGTCCCTTTATGTGTTGATCGGCGCCCGGATGATCCAGGCCTTTGGAGCCGGCACGATGGTGCCGGTGGGTATGGCCATGGTGGGAGACATCTATCCAGTTGGCAAGCGAGCCCGTCCCCTGGGTGTGATCGCCGCGGTGGATACTGCCGGTTGGGTATTTGGAGCCCTATATGGCGGCATGATCGTGCGCTTCTGGTCCTGGCAGACCATCTTCTGGCTCAACCTGCCGATTGTTTTGATCGCCTGGTTGATGATCCGCTTTTTACTCCAGGAAAGCAAACCCACCGGAGATCGGGGGCGGATGGATTGGGGCGGTGCCGTCCTGATCGCTTTCAGCCTTTCGATCCTCAATATTGCCCTGGGAGCAGGCGGCGAAACATCCAGCGCGTCCACCCTGGAAGAACTCCAGGGCCTGCCGCCCTCGGTGATCCCTGCTCTGGGTCTGGCCTTTTTATTCCTGATCCTGTTCATCTGGCGTCAATCCCGGGCCAAAGATCCCCTGATCGAGTTATCACTCTTTAGAAAACAAAATTATCTGCCGGCCAGCCTGGCCAATTTTCTGATCGGTGTGGCGCTTTTTATCGCTATTGCCAATGTGCCGTTATTTATCAATTCCCTGATCGCTCCCAATGCCGAACAAGGCGCCTGGGAAAGCGGCTGGATGTTATCAGGCCTGACCGTTCCCATGGCCCTGGCGGCTGTGCCGGGAGGCTGGATCGCAGATAGAAAAGGCTACCGCCTGCCATCCATCCTGGGGCTTCTGATGGCGATCGCTGGTTTTATCCTGATGACCAGCTGGACCCAGGATGTCACTTACCTGACGATGGGCATCCACCTGGCTATGACCGGGATCGGTCTGGGTTTGACCATGGCACCCGTTGTTGCGGCAGTGATCAATGCCTCTCCGCCAGAGCACCGCGGCACCAGCTCAGCACTGGTGATCATCTTCCGCCTGGTGGGCATGACCGTAGGTGTTTCCGGCATCACCACCATAGGTCTAAGGCGGATGCAGATCCTCAGTATCCAGCTCATGCCCCCTGATGCCAGTCTGGCCGAGATACGCCGGGTAGGCATCGAGGTAGCCGAGCGGGTGATCACAGACAACTTCTGGATCGCAGGCACTATTACCGCCCTGGCAATCCTTCCGGCGATATTTTTGAGATGGAAATTGAAGAAAGATTAAAATCAGGGACGAAGTCCTTAGAAAGGACTTCGTCCCTGAACTACCTGCTTCCTTTGGCTGGAATGATCTGCTTATTCCTCCATCACCCCTGGATGGAGAGCGATTAGCGAGCCGCTAATGGTATCCAGGCCTGCAACGTCAGGTTTGGCAGTGATCAGAGCATAACCCTGGAACCCGTTCGGTCCGGTAAAGGGCATAAAGTAGGAAGCGGTCATGGAATCAAATTCAAAATCGCCGATCTCCCAACCACCAGTCATCAATCCAGTAGAAAGTTCAACGATCGCCAGTTCCGCCATATCCGGGAAGTTAAAGGCCAGCTGATACCCCCCTTCGGCCAACTTCAAGGGCAGATCGATGGCGGAGAGGCGGGACGGCACCGGGAAGTTGGACGGGAAATCGCCCCCACTCTCCCCCAATCCTTCACTTTCACTTAAGGTCTCAGAGCTGCCCGGGATCTCCTCAAGCTCTCCCTGGGGCGCCAGGGCCAGGTCCAGCACTATGCCGTATTCATCCTTGATGAAATCCAGTTTGGCTTCGTACTCTGGATGGGTGATATCCATCTTGTAGCCCAAGGAGGTATCAGCTTCAGTTTCAACCGTCCAGCCAAGAGCCTGCAGTTCATGGTGGTAATAAGTCAGCACTTCTTCCAATGTCACCTCAGGAAAAGCCAGAAAGATCCGGAAGCTGTTCTCCCCCGGCATATCCACAGTCGAGCCAACCTTGGCATAATCCGGGAGCGGGAAGGCTTCCGGGAAGTTCGCCGGCAGTTCCTGTTCCTCAAACGATGCCCCGCTGGTGTTCATCTCGGTTTGTGCATTTTCTGAGCTGCTTTCCATCGTGGGGTCTTCCTGTGGGACTACCTCGTTCTGGGATTCCTCTACCGGAGCTCCGCAAGCAGCCAGTAAGGCAACAACAGTAACAAGGATTGATAATTTGATCAAGATTGATGAAAAAAGAGATGGTTTCATGTAAAAACTCCATGCTGGGTTTGCTGTTTGCTTGCTGGTTCTCATTCTATTACAATAATTGGGGTATTTCAACGTAATCAGGGACGAAGTCCTTTAAAAGGACTTCGTCCCTACTGGCCAATGACCGAAAAGGGTTGGCTGAAAACTGTTTATTCCTTGAAAAAAAACCAATTATAATCAACATATCTCTTAACCTTTCCCCTGATCAATATTCTCCCGTCAAGGAGGTCAATCATGAGCGAAGCCGTTCAAAACCCAGCTCCACCCCGGAAAAAGAGGGGCTGGTGCTGTGCTGGTTGTATTTTAATCCCCCTGGTGAGCATCCTCTGCCTGGCAAGCACCTATTTTGTGGGACCCAGGGTCGCCAGCTGGCTGGGGATCTTCGGCAAGGAGGCGGATGAAGTCTATGAGGCTGCCCCCGATCTGGCTGCCAGCCAATCCCTGACAGATACATTTGATCAGCTTGGTATACCCGGGGTCAGGGTCTATGTCATCCCCATCAAGGGCAAACCCACCCAGGGTGCTTTTATCATCCTGGATGCCAGCGCCGGGTACAGAGGAATGGATCCCTTAAATAACAATAACAAAATATTCCTCCAGATCCTGCAGGATATTACAGCCAAAAACCGTGCTGAGAATTTACGGCTGGACCACATCACCATTGATTATAGGGATGAGAACGGTGATACCGCGACGGCATTCACAGCGGATCAGGACCTGGTAGAAAAGTATGCTGATTTACAAATCACACAGAGAGAGTTTTTTGCCCAAATCGAGATCGATGTTATGTATACTCTGCGATACCTTGGGATTGAAGGAATTCTGGAGGAATTAGAATGAAGAAAAAAATCCAAAAATTGATCCTATTGATCATTTTATTGATCCCTGCCTTCTTCCTAAGCGCCTGTGAAGGTGCGGATCTGGATCTGCTTGAACTGGCTTTTGAATCCTGGGCGGAAGAAAATGGCATTTACGAGAATGGTGAATACAAACCCGCAAATATGGTTGAGGTTGCAATCGATGATTTTATGGGGGATATCACTAACTCAGAAGAAAGCGTTCAATTTGACGGGATTGCCGTTGTCCGCGATATAGAGAAAACAGATGAACTGATTGAGGATGCCTGGTATGATCACGATGAAGATGCGATTTCAAAAGCAATCGGTATTCGTCCCACTGATTGGCGATTGCGCGAGCAGAGTGATATCTTCCAGCTTGTAGAAAGAAATTTTGCTGCAGGATTTGCACTTGAATCTGACAAAATAATCATGAACCAGGTAAAAAATGGTGCAGACTGTGTCAACCTCAGGCTTCAGCAGCTGAAGTACCGGGAATCCACTATTGAAGAACACATACAAGCACACAGGAATCTTGATAATGTTCAAGAAGTTCAATTTGAGACACAGGAAGAACTGCAGGGGATATACGCGACCGGGCACACACCTTTCTGTGATGGTTTTAAGTGATGGAAAAAACGATGCCACCGGGGATGGAGCCCCTAATAAGGACTTCGTCCCTGTCCTGTATTAACTGGATAACAATCCTGCTACGGGAAAAGGCCAGTACTGCCTGATCTGGCTGTTAGTTTTGATCTCCTTCCTCCCAGCCTGCTTTGCTACAGCGCCAGTCAAGATGGAAGGTCCCATGCCCACCTCCGCGACTGGAGCCATCCAGCCCACTGAGACCCCCGAGCAGCCCTCCCTCCTGCATTTTTCAACTGATTTTCTCCCACCCGGGGAGATCAGCGAATTCCTGGATGATTTCGGCCCCAATTTTCTCTACCACCCGACGACGCCTTCCGACTCGCCCCAAACCCTGGTGGTGATTCACGGCGCACCCGCCACGGACCTCAGCGCGGGGGAAACCGCCTTCTACTGATCAGAACACGGGGCACCCTCTGCGGAAGAAAACGGGGGGCTGCTGTTGGCCCCTGCCTTTAACCAGGCGGTTTTCAGCAGCCGCAGGAGCGAGGTCACGGACACCCATACCGGCTACAGGGATTTATTCGGGCGCGAGATCGGCGCTGACAAATGGGTATTGCGGCTGCTCGGGCTGGGGAGGAATGCGCTGAGCTGGCCCTGCTGCTTGGGTCCAGGGTCAGAGGAAATTTGCTGCAAGCCATGGGCCGGAAAGCCAGATCTCTTTAAAAGCCATCCCCGGTAAAGACTGATGCACGTTACGCCTGCTGCCCTTGTTTCAGGCAGCGTTTACCGAGTAGAAAACGATTCGCTTAGCAGAGGTTCTCCATCTCCCGTCTCCTGATCCCCCTCTCTCTAGACGGTCAATTTGTTGGTAATTTTGCATATATAATAAATATAGTACAACTGGCAAGATTAGCATTCCTCTGTAATTGAAAGGAGATCGGCCATGACTGAAAACATCCAGCAAGCCGAAAACGTTATTAAATCTGGTGATACAAAAACCGGTTTTGAGATCCTTCGCCAGGTCCTGATTGAAAATCCAGAAAGCGAGCGAGCCTGGTGGATCATGTCCGGCCTGGTTCGGCGTAAGGAACGGGCTACCTGCCTTGAACAGGTTCTGCGTATCAATCCTGCAAATCAATTAGCCCGCGATGCACTGAACGAGTTGCGAGCATCGCCCCCCATTAAAGAAACCAAACCACGCCGGAAAATCCCCCAACCTCCTCCGGGGAAAAAACCTACTGGAAAGACAGAACCGATCGGCGGTTATAAAACCTGGCATTACAACATGGGATCTAAGGTCTTCCTCATTATCCTGGGAGATCAACAACTGTTCTGGGCTCAGACCGAGAAGAAACTGATCCCCCGCGTGCGGGAGATCCTACAAAAAGGGCAGATCCCAGACCAGTTCTTGAGCGAGATCAAGGCCATTCGCCTGGCCTCTATCACTACTATCAAATTACTCAAAAAAGCCCTACTGTTCCAGTACCGGTATGAAGGGGCAGATCGCACCGCCCGTTTGGCACTGGAAGATACAGTTATGACAGAGCGAATTATGGATGTGCTGGTTAACCGGCTGGGACCCGATTATATGCTCCAGACTAAACCCGTCCGGACCGGATTAAGCCTGGGGATCTCCGCCCTGCTGACCTTCGGTGCAGCTGGTCTAACTGCAGCTGGATACTGGGCTTACCAGGAAGTGGTCTCAGGCCGGGCGGCTGCCACCGGGAGTGTCCGAGCACCCTGGTTGATCAATTTGCTGCAAAGCCTGGGTGCCGGTGGTCTTACTCTGCTGGGAGGTATTTTTATCCTCGTCGCCCTGGCCATCAGCATCAGGCTGCTGCTAAAGCCAGCTCTTGGTACGGAATTAGTTAAAAGATTCTAATTTATTAATAGTAAATAGAAAGTCGCTGAAATGATAATTAACTTAAGGGAGAACTGGTGGATCCCCCTTTTTTCCTGGTGCCAACTCACCTGCCCAGAGAGTCCATTTTTCCCGGTTATATGAAACACATTTCCATATATAATTAGAAAAGGTCTAGTGTTAAACACAATTTACCACGGATCACAGTGAGGTCGCCCATGTCCGAAGGTATCCTACAAGCCGAAAACGCCATCAAGGCCGGTGATACAAAAAATGCATTTGAACTCCTGCGGCAGGCCCTGGCCGAGGATCCTGACAGCGAAAGAGCCTGGTGGATCATGTCCGGCCTGGTCCAGCACTCAGAACGAATAAACTGCCTGGAGCAGGTCCTGCGCATCAACCCCGAGAACCAATTTGCTCGGGAAGCCCTGAACCGTTTAAAAACAGCTCCCCCCAAGGAAGAGATCAAACCCGAACGGGAGATCCCCAAGCCTGCCAGAACAGCCCCGGTCACCACACTACCGGATGAGTACAAAACCTGGCACTTTACCAAGGGATCACGACTTTATCTGATCATCCTGGGACAAGAACGCCTCATCCGGGCTCAGGCCCAGACCGATATGATACCCCGCATCCAGGCTGCCATTAAAAAGAAAATTCTCCCCCACGAGTACCTGGAGGAGATCAAGTCTATTCCTCTAAACAGGATCCAGGCCATCCGGGAAGCCGGCTCTGCCCTGCTTATCCGACACTGGGACAAGGAGGTTGAACGTACAACCCGCTTTGAATTAGCCAACCCTGCTTTATGCTCCCGGATCTTGGATTACCTGACCCAACGCCTCAGTCCCGATTATGAGCTCCAAACCAAAAAGACCCGCACCGGTTTAAACCTGCTGATCTCTACTGTGCTGGTGGTCGGCTCAGCAGTTCTGATCGCGATCGGTTACTGGTCGGTGATATCTGGCACTATCCAGGACACCTGGCTGAAAGGTATTATCACCTGGCTGGGACCTGGAGGAGTCAGTCTTGTCGGGGCGGTGTTCCTGCTGGTCGCCCTCGGAATCAGCGGTGGCCTGCTCTTCAGGCCCAGAATCAGGCGAGAGCTGGTTGCCATCGGCCTGGATTTGGAAAAAGGTAATCAAATATGAATGTTGCGGTTAATATGTTGGATCTAGACACTCATCCAGAGACTTGCATCTTTAATATCAAGTTCTTAAATTGATTATGGTAAGCAATATACTGATCGGTATCAGCATTGCCCTCAGCGCAAGTTTGCAGCCTGGGCCACTACAGGCGTTTTATCTGGCCAAAGTTGCAAAGAATGGCTGGCGTAAGACGCTTCCAGCCGCTTTTGCCCCCTTGATCAGTGACGGGCCAATTGCCCTGGTCTCTATCTTCTTCATTAACATCCTGCCGGTGGCTTTTCGGAATTGGCTCCAGCTGGCAGGAGGGATTATGCTGTTCTATTTCGCCTGGTCTGCCTTGAAAAGTTGGCAGGAGGATCAAGATCCAGAACCCAAAAGTAGCGGATCTGCCCCTCAGACGATCTTTCAGGCAGCACTCGTCAACCTGCTCAATCCCGCTCCTTATTTGGGCTGGAGCCTGATCATGGGACCAGCCATCCTGACAGCCTGGGCCGAAGGCCCGATCATGGCTGCAGCCTTGTTAATTTCCTTTTATTTCACGATGATCAGCACGTCGATGGTACTGATCTACCTGATTGGCCGGACAGTACTTATTAGCTCTGGCGTTAAAAAGACCTTCAACTTGGTATCAGCCTTACTTTTAACTGGACTGGGTTTTTATTTTTTATATCAGGCAGCGGGCCATCTAGCCGGCTGGCTGGGTTGACCAGCTTCACTACTCACCGACCTTCTATCACTCGGGATGTTTGCCATGACACACAATGTCTTTAAACTGGTCTATTTCATCGAGCTGGTTTTAATCAGTCTGGTCCGCAGAGCTGGCGTGCGAAGATCCCGCCGTCTGTCCAACAGGGAGGGCTATTCCAGTTTCCTGGATTCCCTCTTAACGTTTCTCTCCGGGTTAGCCAACCTGATCCCTCTGATATACGTCCTCACTACATGGCTGGATTTCGCTAATTATGATCTCCCGGCCTGGATTGGATGGCTGGGCACGATCATCTTTGCAGGATCCGGAGCCCTGATCTGGAAAACCCACCATGACCTGGGGCGCAGCTGGACTCCCTCCTTGGTATTTCGTGACGGGTATTACTTGATCACAGATGGGATCTACGGTTATCTGCGCCATCCTTTGTATTCCGCCCAACTTCTCTGGGCTGTTGCCCAAATGCTGATGCTGCACAACTGGATCGCCGGTTATATATACCTGGTGGTGATCATCCCCCGCACCCTGGTGCGGATCAAGAATGAAGAAGGAATAATGCTCGAGAAGTTCGGGGATGAATACAGGTCATATAGGGAGAAGACCGGGGGGCTTTTTCCTCGGCTGGGTCGATAGGTTCAAATCATGAATAGTGCCGTTCCTAGAAAAATCGCCGCCGCGGGCGGAGTTTTTATCACACTCAGCGGAATTCTCAATCTGATCCTGGGAATCCAGATCGGCGCTCTCCATTATTACCCCTATCCCGGCGGAAAGATGGGCCATGTGGGCATCACTGCCGGTGTGGCTGCTATCATGATCGGGTTGGTGATCATATTCCTTCTCCCCCATCTGTATGATCATCCAGATAAACGATTGCGGATCCTTGGCAGTATATTGACTTTTGTTATGGGCCACGCCGGTGCCGTGTATGGAGCGCTTTATGTTGGGAGCGTGGGTGTTATTCTCAGTTATATCGGTGGAATCTGGCTGTTGATAATTTATCTGAAAGGATCAGGAAGTACTTAGGAGTTAATATGGTTTTTCAAAATCTGAATGATATTATGGAGCGCGAGATCGTCCCCGGCTACCGGGCCCGATTTTTACATTCCGAGAATATGACCCTGGCTTACTGGGACGTCGATCAAGGGGCAGCGCTTCCGGAGCACAGCCATCCTCACGAGCAGATCGCTAACGTGTTGGAAGGCCGATTTGAACTGACTGTAGCTGGAGAAAGCCGGATCCTTGAGCCAGGCCAGGTAGCTGTCATACCTTCCGATGTACCCCACAGAGGGAGAGCGATCACTGCCTGCAAACTGCTGGATGCTTTCCACCCCTGCCGGGATGATTATAAATAGGTGACGGAGGAGGAGGTAGATGAAAAGAACTACCTTATTTTTGATACTTTTCGCAATTATTATCGGTAGTTGTTCACCACAGGAACCAGCTGCCCTTCCAACGGATACCCCAATCCCGATCGAAGAGCTGGTGGCAGAGGCTATCACTGCCACCCAGACAGCAAAGGTAACAAATTTTTCACCTGAATTCCCATATTCACCAGCCCAACTGGCGACCCTGCTGGAACCAGGAGCTGACTTGGAGGGCCGCTGGACACCATCAACAGTGACTGATATTACCCAGCCCATACCAGGATATGCTTGCGCAGGATATTACGGCAGCTGCTGGGGGGATTGGGCCAAAGATATCTCATATGGAGCTGAACTTGAGCTATTGCTGGATGGGCAGCAATTCGGAAAATCCGCATTTCTGTATTTTGAAGATCTTGCAGAAGTGGATGCTGCCTACCAGCTCTTCTACTCAAAAATGGCTTCCTGGGAGGAAAAGAGGGACGAGACCACCAACAAGATCTGGATGCACAACTTCAATCCCTACGACCTGGATCCGGTTGGTGAACAATGGCTTCATCAGGTTGGCTACGTTCTTTATGATCCAGCGGATACTCCCGACCTTGAGGAACGCGTTAAATTGGAAATAGATGTCCTGCACGTTATGATCGTATTCAGCCGCTGCCATGGTTTTGTGTATATTGATCTTTATATCCCTGCCCAGACCGACTATAACAGCGCTAAAGAAAATCCCGCGGAGCGCATCCAGGAGCAGGAAGACTTGTTTCACCAGGTCTATACCTATGCCCGCAGCGTGGATGAACGGATCTTGCCCTATGCCTGTAATCCCTGACGGGAGGAAATCATGAAACCCACTATAAAAGGAACTGGATTCGGATGGATCGATATCGATGATCAGCGCATCAGCCACGATATCCTTATCCGGCTGAATGGCGAAGTCAACAAACGAAAAAAGAAACTTTCCAAGGAAATCTACGGTACCTCCCATACCATATCGCTGGCCGAGGCGGAGTATATCTATCAGGAAGGCGCCCGGGGTTTAGTGATCGGGGCCGGTCAGTTTGGACGGGTGCGTCTCTCCCCTGAGGCGGCGGCTTTTTTTCAGGAAAAAGGCTGCCCTGTCACCATCCTGACCACTCCCCAGGCTGTCCAAACCTGGAACGAAAGCCAGCAGAAAATAATCGGGCTATTTCACATCACCTGTTAATCCAGTTTACCCCCTTGACAGAAAGTATAGTTTACTATACACTTAGTATAGTAAACTATACTTTCTATTTAAACACGGGGCCGCTTATGGAACTGGGAAATAATTTAAAACAGCTGCGGTTTGAAAATGGAGAAATCTCCCAGCAGGGACTGGCCAATGCTGTAGGAGTGACTCGACTGACCATCCATTCCATCGAAAACGGGAAATTCAATCCGACAACCCTGCTGGCACTAAAAATAGCCCGCTATTTTAAGAAACCCCTGGAAGAGATCTTTTTTATCCTCGATGATTAACTTTCCTTATCAGGAGCAACTCATGTCACGCCTATTAAAAAGATTACATTACATTTCCCTTAGTCTCGGATTTCTGGCTGCCGTGGCGGTAGCGTTCAACCTGGTGATCTTCTCCATCCTTTATCCCCAGGTGACCCAGCTGCTGGCCGAACAGCCTAGCTGGGAGACCTATGGAGTCGTCGCGGCAATTAACATCATTGTCATAGCCTTCTTCCAGCTTTTCAGCGTGACCACCCTGCTGGCCCACCTGATCACCCGCAAAATGACATCCGCCCTGGTGGTAGCAGCCATCGCAGTCGGGATTATCTCCGGCTTGATGGTCCTGGGAGACATTTCCCTGCTCTCTGATATCGGCAATGAATTCGAAGCCGGGCTTCAGACTCGGGGGGAATGGTTGATCCTATTTGCCAGCTACGGACTCCATCTGCTCAGTTTGGGGTTGGGAACTGTCGCGCTGGTCGGCAACCTCAAGGAAGAACCCCTGCCTGCAGAACAAGCGCTAAAAGACGAGGTGCTGTTTCTATCACTGCACACGACTGGGATTATCACTGGTATCTTAGGACTGGCTGGCATCCTGGCAGGCGTCTTTTCCGGCATGTCGCCCGGAATGCTGCAGATGGTGGTGGGTATCACCAGTCTGCTGATTATCTCCCCCTATATGGTAATCCTGGCTATCTGGCTCTTCCGCCGCTTCTGGGGATTACCCAGTCCGGACCTGGATGAAAAGCAGAATCAGGACCTGGCCCGTGCTGGACTGACCACTCTCATAGCTTCCCTGTCGGTGATGGCAATCTATTACCGCGTGCAAATCACACAGCAGGGAAGTATCTTCAGCGTTTTATGGTTTCCTCTACTACTTTTCCTCGCTCTGAGCTTGTTTTCCAGCCTGACTCTGCGCGCTTATCGTTACAGCTGATCCAACTCCCCTTTGAATATGTATAATAGTGGAAATGGGAACATGTTTCCACATTTTTTATTCGTAGAGGAGTTAACCATGAAGTCCTCAGCCCCAACAATTGGGAAATACTTAGCTGACCTGCCTCCCGATCGTCGTGAAGCCATCGGAAAAGCCCGCCAGACCATCCTAGACAACCTTCCAGAAGGATATGAGGAAGTCATGAATTGGGGCATGATCACCTACCAGGTTCCCCTGGAGGTTTATCCCGATACCTACAATAAGAAGCCGTTGATGTACGCCGCCCTGGCCAACCATAAAAACCATATGGCTGTATACCTGACAGGTATTTATATGGACGAAAATCTCCACCGGGAATTTGAGGAAAAATACCGGGAAACCGGCAAACGCTACGATGTGGGAAAGTCCTGTGTTCGCTTCCGCAAACTGGAGGATCTCCCCCTGGAATTGATGGGCGAAAGCATCGGAGCCATCCCGATGAAGGAATTTATCGAACGTACCAAAGGCCTCTCCGCCCGCAAAACAAAAAAGAAATGATTCCCTCCCCCCAAAAAAGGACCTGGTATGATCAGCATCCAAAATCTCACTGATTTTTTTGCCCGAAATCTGGAAATCATTCAAATGCAGGTTGAAGGCCTCACTCACGAGGACAGCCTGATCCAGCTCCCGTTCCGGAGCAACTGCCTCAATTGGGTGATCGGCCATGTTCTGGCCAACCGCTGCAACATCCTGGCGCTGCTGGGCGCGGAAGATCTCCGCCCGGGTATTGATCTGAATCATTATGAAAGGGAATCCGATCCGGTTCTGGGAGATGCCAAAGGAGTCCTGCACCTGAATGAATTGCTCAGCCACCTGGAAGAATCCCAGCTGCGGTTGGTCGTGGCGCTCGAAAAAGAAACCGATGACTCCCTCCAGCGAACAGCGCCTTACCGCGACAGGCCGGAAAGACCACTTGCCTACTGGCTGTTCTTTTTATACTTCCACGACTCCTACCACGTAGGCCAGACGGAGATCCTCCGCCAGGCTGCCGGGAAAGATGACAAGATCATCTAATAATATTCAAGGGTACAGTTTCCCTAATGGTATGCGCCCCTGAAACAGTTCCCTCTTCCTCATCAACAATAAGTACCTGAGCTGCCATTCCTGGACTGGGACCTGGAGATGATGCTATATTCCTTTTTATATGAACCCTGGGGGGTGGACCTTTATAAAAGTGCCACTTTTATAAATTTGGAGGGTGAAGCCAGGCAGGTTTTCTTCCACTGGCTGGCACTGGTTGCACTTGATGAGTGATTAAATCAATTACGGGATCCTATCGGGACACCGTAATCTTTTCTCCAGCCTTCTGCAGATTCGCTTGACCTCTAATTCATCTCTTTGTATACTGATAACAAGCAGATTTCCGAAACCTTAACGTTGCCCCGTTGATCAGCATCCAATTCATTGGGACCTATCACCATCTCTGGCAAAATTAGCAGTCCAGTTAGACATTTTTGGATCGGTGGTGTAAACATGACCAAGCTGTGTTTGAACATAGCTCTGTCCTCGTTCTCCATTATTGTTTCTGGCTGTTTCCTATTCCCTTCAAATGATGATATATCATCTCTACCTGATAAATTTCCGGAGGAGAGGATCGCAAGTTACTCAGGTGAAATGATATCCGGGGGATTTAAATTCTGCCCTGAAAGCTACCTGGAAATTAACGTCGTTCAGATCCACGAAAATCCCCAGTTTAATTTTTATAACCAGGTCACGGCCTCTGGCGAGCTGCCATTAGAAATCTTCGGGGCAGAACGGGAAACCGGGTTGAGGACAGAAGCTGATGTCACTTTAGTCGGAGAAGGCAGGGCAGGAGTGTGCCAGTTCAGCTCATCAGGGATCCTGGAATTGGATATTGTTGGGCGATTAATACCCGGTGAGAACAATCAGCCCAATCTGTTATTTTTTGGGCAATGCGAGTCATCCGTACAATCCAAACCGCCCTGCGGTGATTTCGGCATGATGCCTCTTGAAAAGAAAGTTTACGTTGTAATTCCTTACCAGGACGGGGGATCTTTCGAATGGGAATGGAAAAACCTGAACGCTGGTGTTTCCGGCAGTTCCAAATGGACCCTGCACATCCCTTGTGATAATTGATCCAGATTTCAAAATAAAAATGCGGGATCCTGAACGGATCCCGCATTTATCTATATCTGAAATGATTTAGGCTTGCTTTGGCAAAGATGGACCTGCCTGGTTTCCTGCCACTGCAGAAGCGATCTGGCCGCCCATCAAGCTGTCTGTTGGGTAAACAATCACCATGGCGCTTTCTTCCTTGGAAATTTCCAGCAAAGCCTGGATCTGACGCAGCTGCAGGGAGCCTTCCGAGGCAGTCAAAATATTCGCTGCTTCCGCCAGGGCATTGGCAACCTTCAACTCGGCTGTGGCCTGGATCTGTTTGGCTTTGGCGGAGCGCTCTGCCCGGGCGATCACGGCCAGCTCTTCTACCAGGGATGGCGGAGTGCCCACGTCAGTGATGCGTACAGCCCGCACATTGACCCCGTAATCCGAGGCGGCAGAATCAATGATCTTTTTCAGATCAGCGGCAACACGTTCGGTTTCGCTCAGCAGGAGACGCAGGTCATTCCCGCCGATCGTGCTTTTAAGGGCTTCCATGGAAGCCCACTCGGTGGTTTTCCAGTAATCCTGCACAGCTATAGCCGCTTTTTCGGGATTTTCCACTTCCAGCTCGATTGCTGCGGTAACGTCGATGGGGATATTGTCCTTGGTCAGGGTTTTGGTGGCTTTCACCTCATAGGTCTGGATGCGGACATCCAGGATGCGAGCCACAGAGTAAATGAAGGGGGGGATAATGAACAAACCGGGTCCCTTGCTGCCGACTGATTTGCCCAGGCGCAGGAGCACCAGTCGTTCCCATTGGGGTAGGATGTAGAACATCCCCGCAAGGATGTTTGCCAGCCACAGGAGCAATATGGATACGATCACCCCGTAAATAAACTGGCTTGGTGCCTGATTGTTCAAGCCCCGGATAAAAAAACCCATGGCAAAAAGCAGCCAGAGCGGGACGAGAACCACCAGGCGGACGAAGTTGCGGATGAACGCCTGGACAGGGTTCTTTAGAATAGACATCTTTTTCTCCTTTTGATAGAACTTTTCCAATACAAGTTCAGGTTTCGCTTATCGAAAACAGCGGGAAGCGCCATTTCCCAGCATGTTTATTGTAATAGAGAATAAGGGAGTTGGGATTCCCAGTACGGTGGAAGTCGTGCAGGGAGAGCCAAAGTGATCCTGTTTATATTCTCATGAACTGAAAGATTCGATAAGTTGACCATATTACTATACGGGCTATTCCCTAAAAAGTTGTATTAAATACAATAATCCTCTCGGGAGATCTTCGAGAGGATTATTCTGGTTGATGTGCTGTCTATTGGAGGAACTTGATACTGAGTGGATAGTGTGTTTCTTGATCATTCAGGAACCGCAGGGTATTGGCGATACCCTGATAGAAGACAAAAAAGCCGATCAGGATCATGGGAAAAACGCTGACCAGAGCGAGGATTGCCATAAGCAGTGAGTCGCCATAACCCTGTTCAAGGAAGACCAAACCGGCGGGAAGGCCTATAACCAGACAGAATACACCCGCAAAGAGAGCCAGGGTGATGCTGATCTGAAAATTCAGCACCTGGCGGCCGTGTTTATCGATCTGGAAGCTGCGGTTTTTAAGCCAGGACCAGATCACCAGCGGTATGAAAACAATACAGAGAGTACTGCTCAAATGCAAAGCAGCGATCCAGAGGCGTTCATTTTCGATGTCTTTCTTCCCCAGATCGAACTCCAGCACATTGCTGAGGCTGTTGCGTGTAAAAGCCCTCGGTTCCACTTCCCCGCTTTCAATGCGCTGGATGGTGCGGGGCGTCACCTCGCAGAATTCCGCCAACTGCTCCTGGGTATAACCTTTTTCTTTTCGTAATTCTGATACTTTGAGTCCCAAATCAGGTTGTTTCATGATGCGCTCCTTCTAACTGGATTTTTCCCCATTCTAAATAATCCAGCCAGAATTACCATGTCGTGTTAACGACATTTGGGCGACACTCAAATTATAACTCGAGAAAGGAACCCTTACTGACCCGTGATAAAGCCAATACACCCGGGATCACCGGCATTGCAGCCCATTGCGCCGCTGAGTACGTTATTTTCCTGGTCTGCCTCCCAGGGCACATTGCCCTGGATAGTTTTTGGGCAGTCGCCCGTAGAAGGACCGCATACGCCGGGGCAAGCAATGCCTTCGTAAATCGAGGTCAGCGAGGCGGTGCCGCTCATGGAACAGGTCACCGGATTATAATTGCCGCTGCTGATCGTGCCCCTGATCGTTATGGTGCATTTCTGGGTATCATCTTTCAGTATATAAAAGAACTCGCCGCTCACCGCGCCCCCCGCGCTTGGATAAGTCAGCGAGGTTGAAACCGACTCCGCGTCCCCATGGACCACGTCTGGTGATAAAGAAACTGATCCACCAGCGTCATTTTTAGGGATCGATTGGTATGCTTGATCACAGGCATCTACTGCATCTTCCTGGCAGACGCCATTAATCGCCTGGTCCTGCAGACAGCTTCTATAAATATTTGCTGCTCTTATTTGACAATTCCGATTCTCTTCCACCAGGCTGGCAAAAACAACCTCATCCCAATAGGCATTGACCCAGCCGGTATCTGCAGAACAATCTTCCTCTTCTTTCTTATCTTCTTTGGTAGTGGTGACCTCTTCCTGGACTTCTTCTGCGCAGAGGTCCACCCCGGCAGCCTGGGCAATTTGGATCTGCCCCATCAGCATTCGTTCCACGCCCTGATATACAACCTGTTTGAGATGCTGCCGGCCGACTGATTTTGCTACCTGTTTGATGAGATTTTTTAATACTCCCCCACTCAGTGAACCACCGCTGACAACGATCTTCAGCGTCTCCGGTCCGATCTGTCTCAAGAAGTTGCGGCCCAGAGGACCGATCCTGTGCCAGAAATTTGCGGAGCCTCTTTTAATGGAATGCCACATTTTTGTCAGAGGTTTGCGCCTGTCTCCCCGGAGTTTCCGCAGCAAACTGATGCGGTTGTTCAGCTTGGTTCTCACCTGGCCGCAGTGTGACTGGACCTTCTTCACTTCACATCCATTACCTTCCGAGCTGAAGCGAGAAACCAGCAGCTGGCAGTTTGCGTCCAGATCATTACGTTCCATCTTGGCTGCATGAATCATCCGGTTCATCATGTTTTCAGCGGGAGTCGCAGGAGAAACAGAATAATTATAAGAGAACAATCCGGGAAGTGAAGCAGCGCTGTCCAGCTCAGATTCTTCCAGCAATAAAGCATCACTGAGATACATTAATGCTGTTGCATCCTCCAGGGATCGATATTCTGAACTTTCTGCCTGCCCGGGATATAACGGAAATAAACTGGTTACAAATACCAAAAGTAAAACAAGTGATTTAGTTTTCATCGGCTGTTTCCTCTGGATAGATTGGTCCTAGTCACTCAAAGCAAGGGCTTCGATATACCTGAGTTCCCCATCTACCATCCCAAAAGTCAGGGCAGAGGCATAATAGACCACACCGTCTTTCAGGAACTCTTTTTCAAGCGGGATCTCCGCGTAGCTGTCTATGCCCGCTGCCGCCACCACCTCGTCTAGGCTCATAAAAGCGCTGAACTGTTCCGGGTAATAAGGCAGAGGTTCCAGGGTCCCGAGATCATCCATCTCGATCGGATCTTCCGCAGTTAGCTCTCCGTTGATAAAGGTCAGTCCCACAGCCTGGGAGTAATAATCCCAGACCTCAAGACGGACTGTTTCTGTGCCTCCAGAGAGAGTTTCCTCCTCGTAGAACAGGATGGTGAACGCTTCCGGATACCCGTAGCTGAAAAGCTGGTCTGTCTGGTCCGGGCTGAGGGTGTAGGGATCTTCCAGCTGTGCTGCGTAATTCTGGACCTCTACCATCATAGGAGATTCTTTGTATCCCTGCCACCCGGCGTAGAGCAGCAGGCCCACCGCCAGGAGCACGATCAGGAACAGGCAGCCGCAGCCGAACCCCAACACCGCCCAGCTTCTTTTTTTCTTCGTTTTTACTGTGATTTCTCTGCAATCTGTCATTGATATTTCTCCCTAATGACAACAGAAATTTCAGGTGAACTGCCAAAACAGTTATTTAGTTATGATGATACATTAAACATCTTCAAATTTCACAGGATTGTTACCAACTTGTTAGGGGATTCTATAGCAAAATAGGGAATCCCCTAACAAAAAATCTAGCAAATACATCCTTGGATAAAATTAATAGAACGCTCATCCATTTTATTTATTTAATACCGTAAGTTACACCTCCGGAAACCAGCCCATCTCCAGAAGACAATACACCATTCCTGATCACCATCGTCCAGTTTTCAATTCTTTCGTAGGGCTCTCCCCAGCAGATATCATTGCGGGACTCCTCGTGAGTCTGTATGGCTTCTGCTGTCCCGGTTAAGGTACAAGTCCCAGGATCAAAACTACCCGTGATGGTTTTAGCCACGATGACCCTGCAGTAATCACCATCCCCGTAGTCGGTTTGGAAATCAATCAGCACACTACCGCTAACAGGACCACCGTTCATCGAAAAAGTGATATCAAAATGGTTATCATTATCATGACTTTGTAGCTGATCATCGACAATCTTGACTATCTTTCCAGAACTCGTGGACAAAATTTGATCATAAACAGACGCACAGTTCGCGACCGCTTCCTCAGGACAGTCCCCTTCCAGGGCTCGCTCGCTCAAACATCCTTGGTAATTTCCAAAGGAACCGCAGCGTTTATCGCTTGCCTGTAATTCCGGGAGAATATTCTGTTCCCAATAGGCGGTATTCCACCAATTTGGCTCGCAACTGGTCTTTCCATCAGGCTGCGATTGAATCTCTGGCTCCCCCACATCTCCAGCTACCTGCTGGCGGGCTTCTTCCATCTTTTCCGCTGTGCAATCAACCACTCCAGCTGCCTGCGCCAGCGCGGCTTGGCTAACCAGGAATTTTTCAACTCCTCTGGTGAGTAATCGTTCCAGCTCTCCCTTGCCAACACTCCTGGCTTCCTTATAAACTATCTTCCGCAGAACACCCCCGCTCAAAGTTCCTCCCGAAAGCACTATCTCAGCCACTTCCGGACCTACCCGCCGCAGCAGCCGCCGACCGACCGGACCAACCGCATGCCAGAGATTTTCGCTTGAACGCTTGACACTGTGCCACAATCTGGTCAGTACTTTCCGCTGATCCCCCCTTAATGAATGCAGATAACCCAGCCGGGTGTTAAGTTTATCCCGCTGCGTGTCGCAATAACTCACCAGCACCTGTCGTTCACATGTTTTCCCGCTTGCGGCATAGATATTCTTTAACTGATTGCAGGAAGCATCCAATGCATTCCGCTGATCCTTGGTAGCTTGGATCAAATTGGACAGCGCGGTATCGCGAGCATCCGCCCGGATTGAAGGATCCGGTGGGACCATTAAACCCGGAGTACTGGAGGTTGCCGAAAGATCTTCCTCGTTTATGAGTATTGCTCTGCTTGCATATAGAAGTGATAAGGAGTCATCAAAATCCCTCTGAGGGTGGTCTGCTGCCGATACGCTGGAAAACGGCATGAGGCTGCCCAAAAAGACAATTAACAACAACAATGACCTGGTTTTCATCTTGAGTTCCTTTGTGTTTTTCATTTGTTTGAATGAATCCCTGACAGTGGGTTTCCAATGCTTCTCATTCTGTCATTCCCATCACTTCAACCATTCTCAGCTCGCCATCCTTCATGCCAAAGGAAAGCTGGGGGCCAAAATATACTTCGCTGCCCTCCAGATATTCTTTTTCAAGGGGAACCACAGCATATTCATCCAGACCGGCGGCGGTGATGACTTCATCTAATGATATATAAGCATTGAATTGCTCTGGGTAATAAGGAGGAGATATCACGTCCCCCAGTTGGGGATCATCTATTAAATCTTCTCCGGAACTCTTCCCATTAATAAATGTAAGCTCGACTCCCTGGCTGTAATAGGTCCAGACCTCCAGGCGGACAGGCTCAACAGATCCGTCGGTAAGCATTTCATCATAAAAAAGGATCCGGAACGCTTCTGGATAACCATACTTGATATAGGCATCCATCTGGTCTTGATCGAGCTCATATTCCTCAACGACAAGAATATCTGATCCTGCGTTACTTACTAACCCGGGCGCATCCTGGAAAGACTGCCACCCGATAACCAGGTAAATTACCAGGAGGATCAAAATAATGAATAAGATGACTCCGCAGCTAATTCCAAATACCAACCATCCCCGTTTTCCTTTGGTGTCCTTTGAAGGGTTCTTTGCTCTTACCATTGGGTTCACTTCCTTTTTGTAAATCCACGCCACAACTGCTAGATTTTTTAAAACAACAGATGTATTCTGACATAAATGGTTTTTCCGATAAATAGGAGAATAATCATATTCTTTGCCCGGCTAAGCCCCACCAGAGCAGGTTGTAGGGAAACCGAAAGTCAGCCATGATAAAATAGCCCCATGGATCTATTTGATCACGCTCTGGAAGAAGATCTCAAGAAAAAAGCCCCCCTGGCTGCCCGTTTGCGGCCCTGCACCCTGGATGAATTTGTGGGCCAGGAGGATATTGTTGGTGAGGGCAAGCTGCTGTACCGGGCCATAAATGCGGACCGTTTGTTTTCTTCCCTGATCTTCTGGGGACCTCCCGGAACTGGAAAGACCACCCTGGCCATGGTGATTGCCAACCATACCAGATCCCATTTCACAAGTCTATCCGCGGTGATGGCAGGCAAGGCAGATCTGCGCCAGGTTATTGCCCAGGCGGATGAACTGCGAAAAATGCACCAAAAACGCACGATCCTGTTTGTGGATGAGGTCCACCGCTGGAATAAAGCCCAGCAGGACGGCCTGCTGCCTTACGTGGAAAACGGGGTCATTACATTGATCGGGGCCACCACAGAAAACCCCTACTTTGAAGTTAACCGGGCCCTGGTATCCAGGTCCCGGATCTTCCAGATGAAGGCGCTGACGGACGATAATATCCGGACTTTAATTCATCGAGCTCTGGAGGACAATGAAAGAGGATATGGAGAACTCAGGATTAATCTGGCTGAGAACGCTGAAGCCCATCTGGTCCGGGTTGCCGGCGGTGACGGGCGCAATGCCTTAAATGCCCTGGAGCTGGCTGTTGAATCTACACTGCCCGATAAAAAAGGCGTGATCCAGATCACGCTAGAAGTAGCTCAGGATTCCATTCAGCGTAGGGCTGTGCTTTACGACAAGGATGGCGACGCGCATTATGACACCATTTCTGCTTTTATCAAATCCATTCGCGGCTCCGATCCCGATGCAGCTTTGTATTGGTTAGCCAAGATGCTTTATGCCGGTGAAGATCCCCGCTTTATCCTCCGGCGCCTGATCATTTCCGCCGGAGAAGACATCGGAATGGCTGATCCGATGGGATTGGTTGTTACCAACGCCGCAGCACAGGCTTATGAGTTTATTGGTTTGCCAGAGGGGGTCTATCCCATCGTGGAAGCTGTCCTCTACCTGGCGACTGCTCCAAAATCTAACTCGGCCGGAGCCTATTTCAAGGCCTATGATGTCATCGAAA
>Ga0307419_10000164_pt1 | contig 29670 bp, 22 predicted proteins | sample SalMarWE160230MG_2_FD_202512 | JGI IMG/M metagenome (GOLD analysis project Ga0307419, IMG submission 202512) | Salt marsh sediment microbial communities from the Plum Island Ecosystem LTER, Massachusetts, United States - WE1602-30 | ecosystem: Environmental > Aquatic > Marine > Intertidal zone... | reverse complement strand
GCCAGCTCCTTCAGGTAGGTCTGGTCGGGCTGCAGGAGCGGATCCGAGGCGTTCGGATTGCCCAGGCCGATCGTGTAGACGTATACGCCCTGGCTCCGGATGGCGTTGCCGACCTCGAGGCCCGCGTCGATGGCCTTCTGCCGTATCTTCGGTTCGGTCCAGCCCCAGCACACGGTGGCGTTGCCGCAACCGTTCGGATTGGCCAGGCGGTCGGTGGGCAGCTGGTCCGGATTGTTGAAGTAGCCCCGCATCCGGCCGCCGTTGTGCGTCGTCCCGACGGCCATCACCCGGTCCGCGTACTTGGCGTTCGCGGGAACCACGAACGGCCCGAGGGCGGATCCGCCGTTCCTCGGACCAGCGGGGCCCACGAGGCCCCGGAAGGCGGTGGGCCGTCCGTCCGTGAAGAACACGACCACCTTGGCCGAGTGCTGGCGGACGTTGGGGAGCTGGACCTGGTCCAGCGCCAGGCGCAGCCCCTCGCCCGTGTCGGTGTCCCCGTTGGACCGCATGTTGTTGATGGCCGAGCTGATCGCGCTCTTGAAATCGTGGGCGAGCGAGAACCGGTCGGTGGCTCGGATCTGGAACGACACGAGTCCGACCTGGTCCAGGTTGTCGTCGAAGTTGGCCACGAACTCCTTGGCCGCCTGCTGGAGGTCGCCCCAGGCGCCCTCCTGGCCCAGGGAGCCGGACTGGTCGAGGACCAGGACCAGGTCCACCGGCGGCACCGCGGCGGTGGCCGAGGAGCCGACGTGCATCTGGTCGATACCCAGCAGCCGCATCAGCGTCGTGGGCACGGTACCCGACGCGCTCATCGAGACCGTGCTCTCACCCTGGGCGTTCGTGCCGAACTGGATGTCGAGGCCCGCGGTGCTCGTGAGCCCGTTGGCTCTGGCCATGGCCAGGGCCTGACCGCGCGCCACGTCCTGTCCCAGACGCAGCGATCGGGCCGCGGCCAGCACGCCCGCGTCCACCGCCCTCGACATGCGCGACTTGGCGATGTAACCGCGACCCAGGTCCACGGCGAGACCCGCCACGCCGAGAACCGCCACGAGCAGGACGGCCACCATGAGGAGCACGGCGCCACGCCGATCCGAGGCCAGCTCCCGAAGGAACCGGCGCAGCCGCGAATCCGAACGGAGCTTCGCACCCTTGTGAGGCATGGCTCAATCCTCGCAGTCCGCAAACCGACCGGTCGTCAGAAGACGGCCCGATCGTAGACCGTGCCGGGGATGATCCCGGTCACGAGATTTCCCAGGGGCGTCAGGGGACGATACGCGTAGAACACCTCGACCGCGTAGACGGTGGTACCGTTCACGAGACCGAGTCCGGAGAGCGCGGCGGCGGGGTTGCCCGTCGTGCCCAGCCGGCTGGAGCCCGAGTACCCGGTGCTGGCCACCTGCTGCACGATCCGGGGCACGCCGTTCTGGTCGATGGTCAGCTTGCTGACCACCGCGCCGCCCACGTCGGCCAGGTCCACATCGGATCCGTTCTGGATCGTGACGTCCAGCACCGTGTCCAGCGCGGTGCCGCGGGAGGCGATGTTGGCGCCTTCACGCGCCAGCCCCGCCAGCGTGTGGGCCACGTCGAACGCGTGGCCGAGCTCCAGAACGGCGAACACGACGATGAGGAGGAGCGGCGCCACCAGCACCATCTCCACCAGCTCCTGGCCGCTCTGACACCGGCCCAGCCGGCGCCACGGGCGTCGAGGGCGCGGACGGTCAATAGAACGGTTCATTGCGCATCGATGTGCTGACCGTGAAGTCCTGCATCCTGGACGGCAGGATCTCGGCCATGGAGGGGAACGAGAAGTCGTAGTGGTAGTGGACCCGAATCGTCACCACCTGCTCCGGCTTGCCGCCGTCGGCCGGTGTGATCGTGATGTCGGCCGGCTTCACTCCCAGGCTGGACGTGTGATTCTCGATGATGTGCGCAATCGAGGTGGCGCGTCCGATGCCCTGGCCGGTCACCGGGTCCTTGAGCTGGTTGCCGGTGATGGCGTAGCGGGCGGCTTCCGCCACGGCCTGCCGAAGCGTGAGCCGCGTATAGAAGTAGCGCCCGAACTCCATGATCCCGAACAGGAGCAGGAACAGGATCGGCACCACGAGCACGAACTCGACGAGGCTCTGCCCCGACGAGGACCGGCCTCGGCGGAGGAGTCGGGGGCCGACACGCCGGCCCACACGACCTCGAAGGGTCATCGATCCGCTGCTCATATCATTCGGCCACGTAGTTCGGGCTTCCGCGCCGAAGCCGCGCGAGGGAAAGCAGAAGTCCTGCGGAGACACGGACCTCCCGCGACCACGGGAGCCGCGCCAGACGGAAAGAGCAGGCACTATGCCAGCCAGCCTCGTATCGGGGTCGGCCACCTAACATAATGCCAGCGGCCGTGTTTGGCGATACCCCCCTCCGGCGGCGCGCCGAGAAGGATGGCGAAACACGAGACAGGTTTCGGAAATGCGATACCGGGGAGACTCGGGCCGACGTGCCGGGGAAGCCCGGAGATAGCCCCGCGCGGCCCGGGCGGAGGGCGCCACGGCCGTCCTCCGACGGCTCTCTCAGCGCAGCTGACCCCCGTGAGCTCGGGCCCAGGCCACCAGGAGCTGGGCCACCCGTCCGTAGCTCGCCACGCCGCCCTTCACGCGGTTGGCCTTGAGGTAGGCGTCGTTGACGCTGCGGCTCGCCCGAGCCGCGGGACGGTACTCGACCCTCTCCAGGTAATCGGCGTAGTCGCGCACGTCGCGCTCCACCCCCGGCAGCCTGTTCTTCACCAGCGCCCGGGCCGCCGCCGTGTCCTCACGCGCCAGGATGCCGATGAGCGTGAGCTGCGCCATGGCGTGTCCAGAGTAGACCACGTACGGGTCCGGCGAGTGGACGGCCGCCATCCACCCCAGGAAGCTCGCCTCGTTCTCGGGCGCCGCGCCCCGCTGGTGCGCCTTCTCGTGCTGCATGTCGAAAGGCAGGAGGAGCGCCGGCTCGCCCCCGTCGACAATCGCCTCCCCGGTCCAGGGAAAGTAGAAGCCCGCGATCCCGACCCGACTCGGGAACCGATCCGGGATGAACCGCTTCACCGGTCCGCGGCGGATGTCCAGGGCGGTCGGAAGCCCCTCGTCTTCCACGGCCGATCGCCAGCCCGCCGCGAGCCCCGCCTCGAGGAGCCCCGGGCTCTCCGCGATGACGGTCGGATGACCGGCATCCGGGGCGTGGTGGATGGCCAGGTAGGCCTCGTTCGTGGCCTGCACCTCGTGCCGGGCCAGCGCGGCGATCTCGGCCGTATCGGCTCCGGTGCCCGAGGGCAGGTCCAGGCGCTGCGCGAGAGGAGGGCGCGCGTAGTTGAAGCCCCAGAGGATGTAGAACAGAGTGAGGATGACGCCCGCGTCAGCGGCCACTCGTAGCGCTCCGCCCGCGATCGCGTTGCGGAGGTGGCGACGACGGCGCGCGAGCGCCAGGGACGCCCGCGCCGCCAAATAGAGGTAGAGCGCGAGGCCGGCGGCCATCAGCCCCTCCCCTACGGGGAAGGGGATCCAGCCCGTGGCTCGCGAGAGTGCGAGGGCGATCCAGGGCCCCGCCCCGCGTCCGTAGACGGTCTCGACGAGAGCCGGGTCCGCGCTCAAGGCACGGGAGAGGACGAAGCACGCCGCGCCCACGCCGAGCAGGACGAGAGCGCGGACGGGGTGCAGGTCTCGGTCCTGGCGGTGTTTGCCCTTCTCCTCGGGTACGAGCACGACCGGGCCGACGTTGCCCCGCGGATAGGACGTGTGCACCGTGTGCTCGATGTCCGTACGCGGCGAGGGAGCCGGACCGCGCTTGCCGAGCCGCCGCCGCAGCCTCATCGGAGAGGAGGATGAGCATGAAGGTGACCATCGAGTATTGCACGGTCTGAGACTACGGCCCCCGAGCCGCCAGGCTGGCGGCCAGGTTGCGCGAAGAGTTCCGGGAGCCGGTGATCGAGCTCATCGAATCGACAGGTGGAGTGTTCGAGGTCACGGTCGACGGACGGCTGGTGTTCTCGAAGAAGCGGACGGGCCGCCACGCGGACCCCGACGAGGTGGTCCGCGACATCCGGGAGGGGCGGGCGATGTGAGGCCCGTCCCGCCGGGGCGCGCGCCCCGGCGGTGACTACGAGCTTGGCGTCAGGCTCTGGAACAGATTCGCGACGCTGAAGTTCGACGGGTTCACCTCGTAGTAGACGCCCCGCGTGAAGTGGCCGGTGGTCGGGAAGTAGGGGGGTGGCGCCGTGGCGGCGCACGCGTCGTACGAGTACCGCTTCAGATATCCCTGACCGCTCTCCAGGCCCACCGCACCGCGGGTCTTCTGGATGATTCCGCCCGTCAGATACAGACAGCCGCGGCCCCTGCTTGTTCCCTCGCAGGGCTCTGCGCTCGAGGATCCCGAGCTGAAGTTCTCCACGGTGAACTGGTTGAGGGCGAGCACCACGGCCTGGATGAACTCGTCCTTGGTGTCGTCGTAGGTGTAGTAGTAGCTACCGGTTCCCTGAATGGGCGAGTTGAGCGTGTTGTCGGCCACCACCACGTCGTTCCCGGCGAACAGCCCCAGCAGGTCGTTGCAGGTGCCCGCTCCGGGGTCGGTGGCGTACTTCACGTCGTCGGCGATCACGATGTTCCCGGTCGCCGCGAGCGTGACGTTGCCGCGCACGGTCCCGCTGATCGCGACGTTGCCGTCTACAAAGATCACGCCCTTGAAGTCCGGGTTGTAGGTGCGGTTGAGCGGGATCAGGTAGCTGTGGTCGCTCCGGCTCACCGGCAGGGTGTAGGACGGGCCGCCCCACGCCACCCAGCCGCCCAGGCTGTCGGTGGCCAGGAAGCCGTTGGAAAGCGTGTCGGAGCCACCCAGATAGCAGCGGCTTCCGGCCGTGTCGGTGACCGCGTCCTGCCAGGTGTCCCCGCTGCTGCTCGTCCCGCCGCTCCCGCCGCTGCTGCCACCGCCACGACCCGAACGACCGCCCCAACCCCCGTGGTAGCTGGTGCCGCCACCGCTCGAGCTCGTGGTGTGGTTGGCGGCGACGACGAAGCTGTCGTTCGCCGTGCCAGGGTTGTGATAGTGCCCGCAGTTCAGAGAGTGCTGAAGGGTCGACTCCGGCGTGCACCCGTAGTAGCTGCACGTCTCGGGCATGTCGGCCACCACCCAGCCGGCGTTGGAGGACTGGTAGACACGAATGAAGCCCTCGTCGTCTCCGGTGACCTTGCCGTCGCCGTTCAGGTCGATGGCCATGAACTCGATACGCGTGGTGGCCTGGCCGAGCTGCCCGTTGTTGTCGCCGGAGAAGTAGGTGTGTCCCGCCTGCGCCTGCACCTTCAGCTTGCTCAGCTGCGCGGTCTTGGGCATGGCGATGGGGGGAGCGTTCTCCGTGTAGCCTTGCGGGAAGTTCCCGTACTGGGCCCCCTGCACGGTCTTGGCGGTGGTCACGTGGTTCCAGAACGTGGCCCCGGTCGAGTAGATCTTGATGAAGTCGTTCGAGTGCACGGGTCCGAAGATCTGGTCTCCGCTACCGAAGGCGATGTTGGACGGCTCGATATCGGTGAAGTACGCGTACTTGGCGAAGCTCTCCTGCCGGATCTCCTGCCGCCGCACCACCTGGTTGCCGTGCGAGTCGGTGGCCTCCACGACGATGCTGCCGAACACACCGTACTGGCCAGTCGTGATGCCGGTGGGTCCCACCCAGATGCTCCGGTGCACGTCGGGAATCTGGTTCCCGGATGCGTCGTAGACCCGGGCGTTGTTCTCCAGGGTGTCGTAGCCGGAGTCGGGGTACAGCGAGTCGTTGGCGTTGATCTCCGCGCGCGCCTGCTCCAGCCCCGCGTCGGCCACGGTCTCCAGGACGCTGTTCTGGGATTGGTAGCGCGAGATGAGCGTCGTGTTCGACTGGACCATCGAGGCACCGATCGCCAGGGCGGCGACGGCCATGGCCAGGAGCAAGACGAACATGAGGGCGAAGCCCGCCTCGCCCTCGCGACTACGAGGCGACGCGCCACCCGGCGCGCGTCCGGTGGGCTGGCTCGCGATGCGACGGGACCCGCGGGACGCCGGGGCCGAACATCCGGGCACGGCCTTCACGTCGATCATGGCTCGATCTCCCATTGGTGCTGCATCACCCGCCGGGGTTGATCGGCGAGGGCGCCGTCACCGACGACGTCGTCGCCAGAGACGAGAGCGTGGGCGTGCAATCCTGCGCGGCGAGCGCGTACTGGTAGGTGCTGTCCGCCTTGAGCTTGCTGTCTGTATAGCTGTAGCTGCTCTTGCCGGCCGGGATGCTGAGGTAGGGATCACCCCATTCGGTTCCCCCGGCGGGTCGCCGCCACAGGACGTAGCGCACGACGTCCTTCTCGCCCCCCGCCTCGTCCGTGGCCGCGCTCCAGTTCAGCGTGATCTCGGGCTCACCCGTCGACAGGTTGCCCGGCGTGGCCGCCAGGCTGGTGCCCAGGATGGGCTCGTCGCCGCACGTCTTGCGCACCTCGATCCCGTTGTTGGGGATCCGCACGAGACGGGTCATGACCTCGGTGCGCTCGTCGCCGCCCTGCTTTCCGTTCGTGGAGGTGAGGCGGATTCGGACCGCCCGGACGCTGTCGATGAGCGCCGCCGCGCCCGTGTCGGCCGGAGAGCCGTGCATGGCCGCCGTGTGCTCGAGCGGCAGATCACTCGACGCTACAGTGTCCACCGACGCCAGGCCGGAGGAGGGCGTGATCTCGTGCTCGTACTGGAGGAAGGGTCCGTCGGACGACCGCACGAGGTTACGGGCCACGAGCTCCGGCGCCTGGTCGTTCACCTGCCGCAGCAGCACCCAGTCATCCGTGCGATTCGTGCTGGAGTCGGGCCGGAACACGAACGTGATCGTCTCCGCCGGGCTCTTGGCGCCCGACGTGCCCCCCGACCGGTAGGTCGTATCCGGATACGTGAAAGCGGTCCCCGGAATCTGCATCGCCTGGGCGGCCCCCAACGACGTCACGGCCGAGTCCGGTGCCTCGGGCTCGTAGTATATGGCGAAGGGGTCGTTGGCGTTGTTGGTCGCGAAGTCGGCGTTGAACGCCACCGCGAGCGATCCGGCGTACACCAGGGCGGGCTGTCCTTCCGTGAGGTTTCCGCCCGCGGTGCGCAGGTCCTTCTCGAGCGCGTTCATGGCGAAGCGCGCGTTCTGCATCACCGTGAACCGGTCGGAGCCGCGACGGAAGCCGGCGCTCTGGGTGCGGAAGAAGGACAGGGCCACCGACGTCACCAGGCCCATGACCACCAGCGCCACGAGGAGCTCTACGAGCGAGAAGCCGGCTTCGATCGGGCATCGGTCCGCCGTCCGCGTCGACTTCATCATGGCGCCCCCACGGTCACCGTGCGCTGCACCGGGCTCGCGAGGCCGGGCGCGTCGATCTGCACGGTCACGATCTTGTAGTCCTCGGACTGGTTGCTCCCACCCACGTGGTCGATGTCGGTGGTCATGGTGTAGTCCGGATGCCCGGGGACGGAGTCGCCGGACGAGGCGTAACGAGCCTCGAGGCTGTCATAGACGGGATCGATCTGGATCTGTGCGAGGCGGTCCTGGGCCAGCTCCACGGCGACCTCCTGCTGACCGCTGTCGCTGACGCGGGTGACGAGAGTGCCGGTCGCCGCGCCCAGGGCCAGGAGGATGACGGCCAGGATGACCAGGGCCACCATGACCTCGATCAACGTGAAGCCCCGCTCGCGCCGGCGCTCGTCGCTCATCAGAACCCCCGTTGCCAGGCCCCGTCGGAGTACCGGTACCAGGAGGGTCGCCCCGTCGCGCGGTCCACGATGAGGAGTCGCGCTCCCAGCGAGCGTCCCGCGGCCTCGTCCCGGGACGACTGGACGTAGATCCCGCCCGCCTGGCTGGCGCTCCCGTCGCGATGAAACGTCACGCTCGGGAGCCCGTCCGTCCGCTGCGTGAAGGTCACGGGTCCGGAGCCGATCGGATTGGCCGGGGCACCGCCGTGACCGAACGCCACGCCATCGCCGAGGGGGTGGGAGTAGGTGTGCTCGCCCGCGCCACGTGAGCCGTCGTTGTTGGCGTCCTCGATGACGTGGATGGTGCCCTCGCCCGCGTCGAACTCGACGATGATGTCGTGCTGGCGGGTGATGGCCATGCGCTGGGCCGCGAGGAGATCCGACCCCAGCGTCTGCATGGCCGCCTCCGCCTGGTGACGGCCGACGGCCATGTTCGGAATCGCCACGGCGGCCAGGATCGATATGAGCGTGAGCGCGATGAGGAGCTCGATGATGGTGAAGCCCCGGCGTCCATCACCCACGGAGCGCATGGCGTAGGCCGCGCGGTTCGCGCTGTTCTGTGATCGAACGAGCATCCGGGGACCTCCGCAGCCTCGAATCGGCTCCAGCCGGCGATAGGGATCCATGTGTCAAATCCCGACCGGCTCTCGCCGGACTAAGGGCAACCGCGGTGCCGCACCGCCGCTGGGCAGGGATTCTAGAACGCTAACCGGCTGTGATTCAACGATTCAGAGGTCACTACGGTCGTTCTCGGGGGCACGCCCTGCGGTCGGTCGGGGGCGAGGGGATTCGCGCAGAGTACGGGAACTCTTGCATAATTCTGCACTGTGTTCAGGGCAATGTGGGAGGGAGATTTTGGAGGGAGAAATCAGTCCGGATCGGTGCGTCTTGACCTTCGATATCCTTATTGCCAGGCCACTTTACGTTAGAGTAAAGCGTCTTGTCTTGTCCCTGCCCTGGGGGACCCACGCCGGGCGCGGCGGTTCGGGACAACCAGTATCAGAAAAAGAAAAGGAGGCGTCGAGGAGGGACTCCGGGGCGGGCCCTCAGGCGCTGCGACCGACCTCGAGCATGCGCTCCACGGCGGCCAGAGCGCGGACGCGCACGTCCTCGGGAATCTCGATCTCGTAGCGAAGATCCTGCAGGGAGGCGAGGGTGTTCTCGAGCGTGATCTTCTTCATGTGGGGACAGAGCGTGCAGGGCTTGACGAACTCGAGGTCGGGGTGAGCCTCCTGCACGTTGTCGGACATGGAGCACTCGGTGATCATGATCACGCGGTCCGAGCGGGCATCGTCGAGGTAGCCGATCATGCCCGTCGTGGACCCGACGAAGTCCGCCTCCTCGCACACCTCCGGGGAGCACTCCGGGTGCGCGATGACCTCGATCCCCGGATACTGCTCGCGGTAGGCCCGGATCTGGTCGACCGTGAACTGCTCGTGCACGATACAGCGCCCATGCCACGCGATCACCCGCACGTCGGTCTGCGCGGCCACGTTGCGAGCCAGGTACTCGTCCGGCAGGAAGATCACCCGGTCCGAGCCGGCGCGCTTCGCAGCCGCCTCCACAACCTGCGCAGCGTTGGCCGAAGTGCAGCAGATGTCCGATTCGGCCTTGATCGAGGCCGGGGTGTTCACGTAGGTGACGACCGGCACACCGGGATGACGTTCCTTGAGGAGCCGGACGTCCTCCACCGTGATGCTCTCCGATAGGGAGCAGCCCGCGTCGAGGTCCGGAATGAGGACCGTCCGGGAGGGATTGAGGATCTTGGCCGTCTCGGCCATGAAGTGCACTCCGCAGAACACGATCACGTCGGCGTCCGTGTCCCGCGCCTCTCGCGCCAGGGCCAGGGAGTCGCCCTTGAAGTCCGCGACGCCGTGGAAGATCTCCGGCACCTGGTAGTTGTGCCCCAGGATGACGGCGTTCCGAACCCGCTTCAGCCGGTTGATCTCGGCGATGAGCGGGGCCTTCAGCTCCCACTCGAAGCGTGGGAGGCTGCCCTCCACCTTGGGCCAGATGTGCTCGGTCGCCTCGGCGACCTCGGGCGTAAAGGCTAGCGTGCCGGGCACGGGCTGCTCCCGTCTGCGGTACACCTTCGTGCCGCCGCTCTCCTGCGGACGGCACCACCGTCCGGCCCGCCACGCGCTCCCACCGGGGTGGGATGCCCGCGCCATGGCCGACGGGGATGGTAAAGATAGCGGGCTCGGGCGCAAAGGTTCCGCGCGCATCCGCCCGTCCGATGGCCGCCACGTGGCCGTGGGTGCGAGCCCGTGCGGAGGCCGGACCACCCGACGGCCGGGTTAGTGGAAGTGTCGGTGCGTGTGGGTGACGCCGTCCCGGTGCGTGTGCTCGTGCGTGTGGGCTTCGGGCGAGTCACCGTAGCGCTCTTCGATGCGGCCCAGCTTCCAGACCGCCACGGACAGGCCCCACGCCGCCAGGAAGAGGCCCACCACCAGGTAGCCCATGTCGCCGAAGTCCAGGCCGGACAGGAAGGCGGCCACGGGCCCGCGGGCACCCGTGGTGCTCACGAGGACCCGGGCCAGCTCCACGCTCCCGATGACGAGGGCGATGAGGATGGAGAGACCGGTGGTGGTCAGGTTGTAGTAGATCTTCCGCAGCGGGTTCACGAAAGCCCAGTCGTAGGCCTTGCACATGAGGACGCCGTCCGTCGTGTCCATGAGGGACATGCCGGCCGCGAACAGGACGGGCAGGGAGAGCACCGCCGGCCACGGAAGGTCGCTGGTCGAGGCCCCGGCCGTCATGGCCAGCAGCCCCACCTCCGAGGCCGTGTCGAATCCGAGGCCGAACAGGAGCCCGACCGGATACATGTGCCAGCTGTGGCGGATCACGCGCCGCAGCCGCCCGCCGAACAGCCGGTGGAGCAGCCCCCGCCGGGCCAGCAGCTCCTCGACGTGGTCGTGTGTGTGATGCCCGGCGCGGGCCTTCCTCCACACCTTGAGCATGTCCAGCAGGACGAAGAGGTTGAGGATGCCGATGAACCACAGGAAGGCGCCGGAGACGGCCGCGCCGATGACGCCTCCGGCGTTCTGCATCGCGGGCAGATCGCGCTTGACCACCGCGGCGGCCAGGGTGATGGCCACGGCCAGCCCCACCACGACGGTGGAGTGGCCGAGCGAGAAGAAGAAGCCCACCCCGAGTGGCCTGCGGTCCTCCTGGAGGAGGAAGCGGACGGTGTCGTCGACGGCCGCGATGTGGTCCGCGTCGAAGGCGTGCCGGAGGCCGAACAGATAGGCCACGGCCCCGAGGCCGACCAGGGCGGCATAGTGCGCGGAGTAGTAAAGGAATACGCCCCAGCCCACGACGTGGAGCACGGCCACCACGCCATACAGGCCGGCGAGGCGCAGCCGCTCCCGGGCGTCCAGCGCCAGAGCGCGGCGCGAAACCGCCGGCGTCCGGGTGTGGCTCGAATCCGCCGAAACGGCGCCCTGGAGCTCTATGTGGGACCTCGCAAACCCCGATGCCGTGGTCACGTCCGATCGACTTTCAATCTAGGCCTCCATCGACGCGGCCGGAATCGACGCCCGGAGGCCCCGAGCCACGTGGCGACGCGCCGGTGCCGCGGGTAAGATGCACGACATGAGCGCGAAAGGCTCTCACCGGAGGTCCAGGACGGCTCCCGCCGAGCGCGTGGCGGAGCTTCGGCGCGAGATCCGCCGACACGACTACCTCTACTACGTCGAGAACCGTCCCGAGATCTCGGACGAGGAGTACGACGCGCTCTACCACGAGCTCCTCGGTCTCGAGAAGGAGCACCCGGAGCTCCGCTCCCCGGATTCTCCCACCCAGAGGGTGGGCGCCGAGCCGCTCGAGTCCTTCCCGGCGGTCGAGCACGCCGCGCCCATGCTCAGCCTGGACTCGAGTCGCGACGAGGACGAGGTGCGACGCTTCGACCAGCGCGTGCGCGACGCCCTGGGCGAGGGCGCAAGCGTCCGGTGGGTGATGGAGCCCAAGCTGGATGGGGCCTCCGTGGAGCTGGTGTACGAGGACGGCGTGCTCACCCGCGCCGCCACGCGCGGGGACGGGACCCGGGGCGAGGGGATCACCGAGAACGTGCGCACCATACCCGCCGTCCCCCTGCGCCTGCGCGAGGAAGAGCGCGGGGCGCCCCCGTTCGTGTCCATGCGGGGGGAAGTGCTCATGCGTCTCGGGCCTTTCGAGGCCCTGAACGACCAGCTCATGCAGGAGGGGAAGGACCCGTTCGCCAACCCCAGGAACGCCGCGGCCGGCTCGCTCCGCCAGCTCGATCCGCGCATCACCGCGTCCCGCCCGCTCGACATCTTCGTGTACGACATCCTGGCGGCGGAGGGTCTCGAGGACGTCACCACGCAGGAGGAGGTGCGGAAGGCGCTGGCCGCCTGGGGCCTGCGTACGCCCGACTTCGAGAAGACCGCCGACTCGGCGGACGGAATCCTGACCTACCACGCGGATCTCATGGAGCGGCGCGACGACCTCGAGTACGAGATCGACGGCGTGGTCGCCAAGCTGGACGACCTCGCGGCCCGGGCGGAGATGGGCACCACCTCCCGACACCCGCGCTGGGCCTATGCCTACAAGTTCCCGCCGCGCCGCGAGGTGACCCGGGTCCTGCGGATCGCCGCCAGCGTGGGCCGCACCGGCGTGGTGACCCCGATCGCCATGATGCGGCCGGTCGAGATCGGCGGCGTCACCGTGAGCCGCGCCAGCCTGCACAACATCGAGCAGGTGAGGAAGCTGGACGTGCGGGTGGGCGACCGGGTGCGGGTGCAGCGGGCGGGCGACGTCATCCCGCAGGTGACCGAGGTGGTCGAGGAGGGGGCGGCCGGGGAGCGCGAGGAGCCGTACGAGCTACCGAGCACCTGTCCCTCCTGCGGCACCGAGCTCATCCGCCGCGGTCCCTATACGCTGTGCCCCAACAGCTTCGAATGTCCGGCGCAGCTGGCCGGCCGCCTCCAGCACTTCGGCTCGCGCGACGCGCTCGACATCGAGGGACTCGGCGAGGAGACGGCCAGGCTCCTGGTCTCCGAGGAGCTGGTCCGCGAGCTGCCGGACCTGTTCGAGCTGCGACCCGAGGAGCTCGAGAAGCTGGAGGGGTTCGCCGAGATCTCGGCCCGCAAGCTGGTCGACGCCATCCACCACGCCTCGAAGACCGAGCTCCGGCGCTTCCTGTACGGGCTCGGCATCCCGGAGGTGGGAACGGCGGTGGCCCGGGACCTGGCCCGGCACTTCGGGTCGTTCCATGACATCCGGACGGCCTCCGAGGAGGAGCTCGAGGAGGTCGACGGGATCGGACCCAAGATGAGCGAGGTGATCCGCGCCTTTTTCGAGGAGCCCCACAACCGGGAGGTGCTGGACCGGCTCCTGGACGGGCGCGTGCAGCTCATCGAGCCGGGGCCGCCGGAGCGGGACGGGGCAAAGCCGCTGGAGGGCCTCACGTTCGTGTTCACCGGGGGACTCGAGCGCTTCAGTCGCTCGAAAGCGAAGGAGCTGGTGGAGTCGAACGGTGGGCGGGCCACCTCCTCGGTGAGCGGCGAGACCGACTACGTGGTGGTCGGGGAGGACCCGGGGTCCAAGCTGGACGAGGCGCGCGAACGCGGCGTGAAGACGCTGGACGAGGACGCGTTCGTGGCCCTGCTCCAGGAGAAGGGCGTGAAGCCGTGAGCCGGCTCGGCACGCCCCATGGAGTTCCCTATAAGGCTCTAGTACGCTATACTACCTGGCGAGTACCTTCAAAGGGTCTTCATGGTGATACCGCAGATTAGATCCTTATAGGGAATCACCAGACCCGGGAGCTCTGCCGTGGCGGATCCTCGTGGCACCACCGAAGCGGTCCGCGCGTCCGGCTGGCCCGCACGGATCGAATCCCCGGCGGACCTGGGGGCCCGGCTACGGGCGCGGCGCGAGGAGCTCGGCTACACCCTGACCGAAGCGGCCGAGCGCCTGGGGGTGGGCCGCCGGCTCCTCCTCGAGCTGGAGCACGGGGAACGGAACGCCGGCCTCGACACGGTCCTCCGGATCGTCCAGCTCCTCGGACTCGACCTCTACCTCGAAGACCGGCGGCGCCAGCCCGCTCCGCGCGCGGAGCCGGGAGGCCCGGGGAGCGGGGCCGGGTGATCGCCGTTCGGCTGCACGGCCTGGAGGTCGGACGGCTGGGGGAGCGGGACGGCGCGGTCAGCTTCACGTACGGGGAGCGGGCGCTGGACCAACCGGACCGCCTTGGTCTTTCCCTCGCCCTTCCCGTCCGGCCGGACGCCTACGGGGTGGAGGCCGCGGCGTGGTTCGCCGGCCTCCTTCCGGCGGAGATGTCGCGGGCGGCCCTGTGCGAGGCGACGGGGCGAGATCCGTCCGACGTCGTGGGCCTGCTCGGCCAGGTCGCCGGTGAGTGTGCGGGCGCCGTGTCGCTCTGGTCCGGGGAGGCCGGGGCGGCGGCCGCCCGGCCTGTGACGCCGACCGAGATCGCGACCGAGCTGGGCGGCCCGGCGGGGCCCGCTCGCTTCGAGGCGCGCCTGGCCGCCCGGCAGTGCCTCGGTGGCTCGCGCGAGAAGATGATCCTGGTGCGGGGCGGCCGGGACCTCCTCGTTCCGGCCCCCGGCCGGGCCGGTAGCGTGGTGGTGAAGTCGGGCTCGCCTCGCCGCGACGGACTGGTCGCCAACGAGGCGGCCTGCCTGGAGCTCCTGCGGGCGGCCGGCGCGACGGTGGCTCGCGCCTCGATCCGGGGCGCCGGCGAGGACCTCCTGCTCGAGTGCCGCCGGTACGACCGGCTCCATCTCTCCGACGGCACGCTGCGCGCGCTCCACCAGGAGAGTGTCCTCCGGGCCACGGGCCGCCCGTACCGCGCCCGCTACGAGGCCAGGGGAGGGCCCGGCTTCGGGGAGCTCCGACGGGTGCTCCAGCGCCACGGATTGCGGCCCCTCGACGACCTCGCCAGCCTGGCCCGCTGGATCTTCGTCGCGGTCCTGGTCGGAGACGATGACGCGCATGCCGGAAAGCTGTCGCTTCTCTACCTGGACGCTGGGATCCGGCTGGCTCCGTTCTGCGGGGTCACCTCCACGGGGGTGTACGCGGGAGTGGACCGCAGCTTCGCGATCCGGCCGGGCGGGGCGGAGCGCCTGGAGGAGCTCGACGGCGCGTGCCTGGAGCGGCTGGCCGGCGACCTGGCCATGCACCCGCGGCGCCTCGCCGAGGTGGCCGGGGACACGGCCGACGCCGTGGAGGCCGCGCTGCCCGACGTGGCGCACGACGTCGCCTGCGCGGCCGGCGACCCGCCGGTCCTGGAGCGCCTGGAGGCGCTCGTCGTCGCCCGCGTGGCGGCGCTGCGCGGGATCCTGGCTTCGGTGTGAGTCGGCGTGGCGCCGCCGACGGAAGGTCGCGGGGTCAGGTTCCCGCGAACCACTCGTAGCCGCGGTCCGTCCAGTACCCGCCGTTCTGGTGGGGGAGGAAGACGATGCGCGTGAGGTACTTCACGCTCTTGTATCCGAGCTTGATCGGCGAGTGCAGTCGCGCCGGGGCCCCGTGCACCGGGGTGAGGGGCGCTCCGTGGTAGCCGTAGGCCACCAGAGTTTGCGGGTGCAGGGCGCTGGCCAGGTCCCAGCTCTCGTGGTAGTCGGAGTCGAACGACTGGAAGTCGACGAACTTCGCGTCCGAAGCGGGATCGGCCAGCTTGGCCAGCAGGCTCATGCGGACTCCTGTCCACTCCACCACGGCGGTCCAGCCCTCCACGCAGTAGTGATTCACGCGGTGGGTCACCGACGGGAGCCCTCGCAGATCGTCCAGGTCCAGGCGGAGCGGGTTCCGAACGGCTCCCGCCACCTCGAGCTTCCACGCTCCCCGCGCCGCCGCGTCCCAGACGGGGACCGAAGGCGACACGTAGTAGCCGGGTAGCGCGCTCCCGGCCAGCGGCTGGCCCGGGTCGATCCGGTCCATCGACGTGTGCCGGAAGAGGGCTCCCTCCACGTCCTGGGTCTTCCGGCTGGCGAAGGCGATGAGGCCCCGGGTGGCCTTCGGTCCCTCCGAGTCGCAGGCGCCCGACAGGATGCCGGCCAGCGCGGCGCCGCCCGCGGCCAGGAACGATCGTCGGTCGAGGCTCATTGGGTCGCCTCCCCTCGGTCCGGCGGCTCGTGCACGCCGGCTGATGGCTCGTGCACATCGGCTGAAGGCTCGTGCGCGGCGGGCGCCGGTTCGCGCGTCGTCCGTTCCGCGCGGGCCGGCTCGGGGAGCACCGGCTCCCGGTGGCCGGTCGGTCGGCTCTCTCCCGCCGAGGTTTCCGCCTGGCGCTCCGCCGCGGTCCGCTCGGACCCGGGCAGCAGATGATAGAAGGGCCGGCCGTTCCGCCGCTCGGGCGAGCGGTCGGCCCGGTAGCGGCCCGTGATCATGGCGGGGATCGAGTAGGGATCCACGCTGAAGACCATGAAGATGTGACCGAGCGTGAGCGCGACCAGGCCGAGCATGGCCAGGAAATGCCAGTATCGGGCCCACACGTAGCCGCCCAGGAGCCGCGTGAGCCAGCCCAGTTGCACGGGCTTCCAGATGGCGATGCCCGTGATCACGGCCGCTACGGCCAGGATGGGCAGGGCCATGTAGGCGTACTTCTGCAGGGCGTTGTGCTTGCCCTGCCGCGGATGGTCTTTCCGGACGAACAGGTAGAACCTGACCATCTCCCATACGTCGCGAGGGTCGCCGCGCCGGGGCGCCAGCTCGCGCCACTCTCCGTGCAGGAACACGAAGCCCAGATAGAGGAGGCCGTTGGCCACCAGCACCCACATCATGGCGAAGTGCCAGTGACGGGCCCCGGCCAGCCAGCCGCCGAAGGTGAGCCACGCCGGGATGGCGTGCCCGACGAAGGGGTAGCAACAGAAGGTACCGCCGCGGGGGGCGAAAGCCGGGTAGGCATTGAAGATTCGGAGTCCGCTGGCCACCATGAGGGTGAGGGCGACGACGTTGACCCAGTGCGTGAGGCGCACGACCCAGTGATGGCGTGGCCCGGTGACGGGCTCCGCCCGTGGCGGCGGGGCCGGAGCCACCCGGCTCTCCATCTCCTCGGGTTGTGCCGTCATCGGCCGATCCTCCTCGGCGCGGGGCGGAAACGCCGCCGGGTCTTCCGGCGCGTCACCTATTATATGCGGCGCGTGGGCCGGGTGGTTCCGACCGGGCCCGCCGTCCGAGGAGTTGTCGGCGCCGGGGGCATCGGGCGCGCAGGTTCTCCCCGTGGTTCGGCGTCCCGCGCACGTGCTGCCAGCCCCTTCACCGTAGACGCGACGAGGCCATGGAAAACATAGAGATCGCCCGCACGCTGCAAGACGTGGCCGACCTGCTCGAGATCCAGGGGGCGAACCCGTTCCGGGTCCGCGCCTACCGGAACGCGGCCCACACGATCGAGGAGCATCCCGTCCCGATGCGGAAGATGATCGAGCGGGGCGAGGACCTCACCGAGCTCGGCGGCATCGGCGAGGACATGTCCAGGTACATCCACGAGATGTGCGACACCGGTTCTCTCACGCTCCTCGACGAGGTGGCCGCCGAGACTCCCTACTCGCTCATCGCCATCGGCCGGCTGCCGGGGGTGGGCCCCAAGAAGACGAGGAAGCTCTGGGAGGAGCTCGGGATCGAGACGGTCGACGCGCTCGAGGAGGCGGCCCGCGCCGGACGGGTTCGCGAGTTGGAAGGCTTCGGGCAGAAGAGCGAGGAGAAGATCCTCACGGGGATCGAGGCGTTCCGGCGCCACCAGGGCCGGGTCAAGATCTCCGAGGCGGACCAGCACGTGGTGCCGCTCCTGGAGTGGCTCCGGCAGGTTCCGGACGTCGAGCGCATCGAGGTCGCCGGGAGCTACCGCCGCCGTAAGGAGACCGTGGGCGACATCGATCTCCTCGCCATCGCCGAGGAGGGCGGCTCCCTCATGGAGCGCTTTCTCGCCTATGATCGGGTGGAGGAGGTGCTGGCCTCCGGCGGCACGAAGGGGAGTGTGCGCCTGGCCTCGGGACTCCAGGTGGACCTGCGGATCCTCCCGGCCGGGAGCTACGGCGCCGCGCTCGTCTACTTCACCGGCTCCAAGGAGCACAACGTCCGGCTTCGCCAGCGGGGCGTCTCTCAGGGGCTCCGGATCTCGGAGTACGGGGTGTTCCGCTCGGAGGAGGACGGCGAAGGCGAGTCGGCGGCGCGCCGCGACCCATGGGAGGGCGAGAGGGTCGCCGGCGCGACCGAGGACGAGGTCTACGCCTCCGTCGGCCTCGCGTGGATCCCTCCCGAGCTCCGCGAGGACCGCGGCGAGATCGAGGCGGCCGCCGAGGGCCGGCTCCCCGAACTCATCACGCTCGAGGACCTCAGGGGCGACCTGCAGATGCATTCCACCTGGTCGGACGGGAAGGACTCGATCGAGGCGATGCTGGAGGCCTGCGCCGCCCGGGGCTACGAGTACATGGCCCTCACCGACCACAGCCAGTCGCTGGCCATGACGGGCGGAATGGACGAGAGGAAGCTTCGCCGGCAGTGGAAGGAGATCGACCAGGTCCTCTCCCGGCACGATGAGATCCGCTTCTTCCGAAGCATGGAGATCGACATCCTGGCCGACGGCTCCCTGGACCTCTCGGACGAGATGCTGGCCGAGCTCGACATCGTGCTCGTCTCCATCCACTCTCGCTTCAACCTGCCGCCCGACCAGCAGACCGAGCGGCTCCTGGCGGCCGTCCGCCACCCGGAGGTCGACATCCTGGCGCACCCCACCGGCCGCATGATCAACCAGCGCGACCCGTACGAGTTCGACCTCGACGCGGTGCTCGAGGCGGCGGCGGAGGAGGGGATCGCGGTGGAGCTCAACGCCCACCCCGACCGCCTCGACCTCAGGGATGTCCACCTCATGAAGGCGAAGTCGCTCGGGATCCCGATCGTCATCGACACCGACGCGCATCGCACCCAGGACCTGGATCTCGTCCGATACGGGATCGACCAGGCCCGTCGGGCGTGGCTGACCAGGGAGGACGTCCTGAACGCGCGCCCGCTGGAGGAATTCGAGGACTGGCTCGACCGGCGGAAGGGGAGGCCCAAGACGAGGAAGTCGGGGAAGCCGAGGACGAAGAGGGCGCGCAAGCCTGCGAAGAAGGAGACGGCGGGCCCGGGGAAGCCCGTGGCCCCATCGAAGCGGCGGAAGTAGCCGCCGATGGCCGCAGCGATTCGGGGGTGCCTGGCGCGGATCGCGCTTTCGCCCGCGGACTACGTCGCATGGCTCGAATCGTGTCCGGGGGCGGCGGTCCGGTCCCGGTCAGCTTCTCGCCCGGTACCTCCCGAACGCCCGCGCCGCCAGGCTCCAGCACACGGCCGTGAAGGCGGCGAGGAGGAGGAAGTCGAGGCCGACCTCCCCGGCCGGCCCTCCCTGGAAGCTGTCCCTCGCCGCCGTCACCGCCCAGTCCACCGGGTTGAAGCGCGTGATCGCCTGCATCCAGGTCGGCATGAGGGGCCGCGCCATGATCATGGTGGACAGGAAGGTGAGCGGCAGGATCGTGAAGTTCATCAGCGCCATCAGGATCTCGTAGCGGCCCGCGAGCAGGGCGAGCCCGTTCGAGGCCGCCCCGAACGCCCCGCCCAGGAGGCCCGCCGATGCGAGGACCAGGAGCGGGCCGACGATCCAGTGCTCCGGGCGCACCCCGAGCAGGAAGGACATGAGGAGGATCACCACGGCCTGGAACATCACGGTGACGGCCGCGTGGAGGACGCGAGCGCCGATCAGGGCCCCGCGGCTGGCCGGCGTGGCCAGCAGCCGGTCCACGAATCCGCGCTCGATGTCCCGCAGCAGCCCCATCCCCCCGTACGCGGAGCTGAACAGGGACGACATGATGGCCAGTCCGGGCGCCAGGAACTGCAGATAGGAGCCTCCCTTGAACGCCCCCAGCGAGCCCACCACCCGGAAGAGCTGGCTGAACAGGAGCAGCCAGATGAGCGGCTGGATGATCGAGATGATGATCCAGATCGGCATCCGGATCGAGATCCGGAGCTCGCGCAGGAAGAGCTGCAGCGTGTCGCGCACCGCTTTCATCGTCCCGCCTCCTGGCTCATGCCGCTCCCCGATCCTCCGCCCGCGGTGGCGGCCGCCAGCGCTCCCTCGGCGTCCGCCGCCTCGAAGCTGTGCCCCGTGGCGTGGAGGTACACGTCGTCCAGCGAGGGACGGTTGAAGGCGATCTGCGCGATCCCGATCCCCGCCTCCTCCAGGGCCGCCACGATGCCCGGCACCGCGCGGGCCCCGCTCGACACCTGGACGTGGAGGGTGCTTCCCTCGGCCAGCACGTCACCGCCGGCGGAGCGGGCCGCCAGGACCTCACGGGCCCGCTCGAGATCGGCTTCCTCGGCCAGCTCCACGGTGACCCGGTCGCCCCGGAGCGCGGACTTGAGCTCGTCCGGACTGCCCCGCGCCACGATGAGGCCGTGGTCGACGATGGCCAGCCGCCGCGAGAGGCGGTCGGCTTCCTCCAGGTAGTGGGTGGTGAGCAGCACGCTCACCCCGCCCTCGTCCGCCAGCTCCTCGACCTCGCGCCACATGACGGCCCGGCTCTCCGGGTCGAGGCCCGTTGTCGGCTCGTCCAGGAAGAGGAGACGGGGCCGGTGGACGAGGCCCATGGCGACGTCGAGGCGCCGGCGCATTCCTCCGGAGTAGCCCTCCACCATGCGGCCGGCCGCATCGGCCAGGTCGAACCGCTCGAGGAGCTCGTCCACGCGCCGGTGGAGCTCGGGTCCCGAGAGGTCCTGCAGGTGTCCCTGGAGGAGCAGGTTCTCCCGGCCCGTCGCCTGGATGTCGACCGAGGAAGCCTGGGCCACGTAGCCGATGCGCCGCCGGACCGCCTCCGGGTCGGCGACCACGTCCACCCCGGCCACCCACGCCCGGCCCGAGGTCGGTGCCGACAGGGTGGCCAGGATGCGCACGGCGGTGGACTTGCCGGCGCCGTTCGGGCCCAGGAGCCCGAAGATCTCGCCTTCCTCGACGTTGAACGAGATGCCGCGCAGCGCCTCCACGCCGTTTCGGTAGGTCTTCCCGAGGTCCTCGACTTCGATCGCGTTCACGCTTCCTCGCTGGCATGGAGTTCGTTCGGGACCGGGCCGATCTCCGGGAGGGAGCCAACCTGTACCGGGGCGTGGCGCTGCGGCAACCGAGCCGGGGCCGCCGGATCCGGGCGACCGGCCGCAGCCGGGTCCGCCCTGGCCGGTGGTGCGTCGCGATCTCGGTTGCGCCGTGCGGCGAGCGACCGGATCTTCCCGCGTTCACGGCGCTCCGGCTCCCCACACGGAGGTAGGAAGGCGATGCTTCCACCCGTTCGCGTCCGGCTCCTCTCGCTCGTCACGGCCGTCTCGGTCGTGGCGATCGCGCTTCCCCCGTCCGTCGCTCCGGCCCTGGCGACGCCGCCCGCGGCTCCGGCGCTCCCCGCGCGCGGCGCGGCCGCGCTCGCGGCTCCCGCGGCCCGACCCGACACGACGGCCGCGGCCAGCGACTCCGCTCCCCCGGTACCGCAGACGTTCGACTGGTGGAAGGCGAAGGGGGTCCCGGTGACCACGCCGTGGGGGCAGCCGGTCGACACGACGGCCACCCGGAAGATCCTGTCGTGGACGACCCGGGCCGAGTACATGACGCCGCTCGTGGACGAGATCCCGGAGAGCCCGGCGGTCTCACCCTCCGAGCACTTCGGCGACCCGATCGGGAAGCCCGGGAAGCTTCACTCGGTGGACGAGATCTACGGCTATTTCAGGGCGCTCGCCGCCAGCACACCCCGCGTCCGCTTCGAGCTCATCGGCCCCACCGAGGAGGGCCGTCACCAGGCGCTGGTCCAGGTCGGGAGCGAGGCCAATCTGGCCCGGCTGGACGCGATCAAGAAGGGACTCGGGGATCTCTCCGATCCCCGCTCGACCTCGGAGGCCGAGGCTCAGCGGCTCATCGACAGCCTCCCCGTCGTCTACACGTTCTACGCGGGCCTCCACTCCACCGAGACGGGACCGCCCGAGATGGTCATGGAGCTGGCCTACCGGCTGGCGGCCTCGGAGGACTCGGTCACGAAGGCCATCCGGAAGAACGTGGTGGTGTTCATCGTGCCGGTGGTGGAGGCGGATGGCCGCGACCGGGTGGTGCAGTGGCACCGGCTCCACAACTCGGACGTGTTCCAGTACGACAGCATCATCCATGGGCCACCCTACTGGGGCCACTACATCCTGCACGACAACAACCGGGACGGATTCGGCATGATCACCGACCTCACCCGGAACCTGATCCACCTGGCCCTGGACTGGCACTACACAGTCGGCCACGACCTGCACGAGTCGGTGCCCTACCTGTACACGGCCACCGGGACGGGGCCCTACAACCCCGAGATCGACCCGATCACGATCAGCGAGTGGGCCTGGATGGCCAACTACGAGGTCACGAGCCTCACCTCGTACGGCCTGCCGGGCGTGTGGACGCACGGCTTCTACACGGGCTGGTATCCGGGCTACCTGATGTGGGTCACGAACATGGACCTCAACAGCCTGGGCCGGTTCTACGAGACGTTCGGGAACAGCGTCCCGAACACCATGGAGCGTACGCTCCGGGGACAGGTGACGCACACCGAGTGGTTCCGTCCCAGCCCGCCCCACGACTCGACGATGTGGTCGCTGCGGAACAACACCAACTACATGGAGTCGGGCGCCCTGACGGCCCTGTCGGCGGCCGCCTCCCACCGCCAGCGCCTCCTGCGGGACTTCTGGCAGAAGGGGGTGAACGGCCTCACGAAGGGACGGACCGAGAAGCCCTACGCCTGGGTCGTGCCGCAGGACCAGCCGCGCGCCGCGGACGCGGCCGCCATGCTGGCGAACCTCAGGACGCACGGGATCGAGGTCTCGCGGGCGGCGGCGGACGGCACGTTCGCGGGGGCGGGGAAGGCGTTCCACCAGACCGATTCCGTGCACGTCCGCAAGGGTGACTGGGTGCTGCGCATGGACCAGCCCTACCGGGACTTCCTCCTCACGCTCATGAAGCGGCAGGAGTTCCCGAAGGATGCGCCGGCTCCCTACGACGACGTGGCGTGGACCTATCCCCTCATGTTCGACGTCCAGGCCCTACCGGTAGGCGACAGCGCGGTGCTGGCGCTCTCCACGCAGGAGGTCGGGACCGGTCCGATCGTGGCCTCCCGGAAGGTGGAGCGCGCGGGAGGCGCCGACTGGTGGGCGGTCCAGACGGCGGCCTCCGGCCAGGAGGTGAGGGCCTGGCTGGCGCTCCGGCGCGCCGACGGCTCCATCCCGGCCTACGCCGCCGAGGACTCCTTCCGGGCGGGTGGCCGGAGCTTCGCGGCCGGGACCTGGCTCGTCCCGGCCGACTCGGTCCCGCGGGCGGTCGTGGACAGCCTGGCCGATCGACTGGGGATCCGCGTGACCGGCGTCCGGGAGCGGGACGTGCGCGGCGTGGCGCGCCATCTCATGGATCCGCCCCGCATCGCCCTTCTCCACACCTGGATCGACACCCAGGACGACGGGGCGGTGCGCTACGCGCTCGAGCGGATGGGGGTGCCGTACAGCTACATCGCGACCACGGCGCTCGCACCGGGCGGGCGGCCGGTGGACCTCCGCTCCCGCTTCGACGTCATCCTCATGGCGAGCCAGCGGGCGAACGCTTCGGGCGAGAGCATCTTCCAGGGAGGTGATCCCGCCCACGCGCCGCTCGCCTACGAGCCCTCGCCCCAGTACCCGGCGCTCGGGATCCCCGACAGCTCCTCGAACATCCTGGGGGGCATGGGCTACGAGGGGCTGGCGGCTCTGCGCGACTTCGTGCGCCAGGGCGGGACCCTGATCACCTTCGGATCGGCGAGCTCCCTTCCGACCGACATGGGTCTCGTGCGCCACGTGCGGCGGGTGGAGCCGTCGGGGCTGTTCGTGCCGGGCTCCCTGGTGCAGGGCGAGGTGGCGCAGTCGGCGAACCCGGTCACGTACGGGTACCCGGACCGGATGCCGCTCTACCACCGCTTCGGGCCCTACTTCCACCTGGATGATGAGGCGAAGGGCGATGCGGTCGTGAAGTACGCGGGCGTCGACTCCCTCTTCCTGTCGGGGCTGGTCAAGGAGGGTGGGAAGATGGCGGACGGCCCGGCGGTCGTGGTGGTGCCCGAGGGCGAGGGGACGGTGGTGCTGTTCGGATTCGACCCGATGCACCGGTTCCAGCCCCAGGGTGACTTCGCGCTGGTGTGGAACGCGATCATGAACTGGAACGACCTGCATGCCGGGCTGGATGCCACGAAGCCCTGACGAGGACAAGGTACGGGAGAAATAGAACGAGGAAGACGAAGAGAGAGGCCGGGGGGCGTAAAGCGCTAGCGTAAAGCGCTTGTCGAATGGGCGCCTCTGTGGAGCTCTGAGGTCGCTCGCCCCTCGCGCGCGCCGGGCCTCCCGCGTTCCCTCTGGTCGTACGATCAGCGGCAGCCGGGATGCCGCCGCCCCCGGGAGCCCTGCGTGGCCGGCCGGCGGCCGCCGACCGGCGTTCGTCTCAGCCGTCCGTCTCGCGCAGCTCGATGCGGATCCCCCGTTCCTCGAGCTCCTGGAGGTAGATGTCCGTGGGAATCGCCTCGTCCGGAGCGAACACGCCCGTCTCCTCGATCACGTCCCGTCCCATCAGCAGCCCGACGATGGCCAGCGTGAAGCCCGTGGTTCGCTCCATGGCCGTGATGCCGGTGGCGGTGTCCTCGTGGTCCAGGAGCTCCCAGACCAGCGTCGCGGGCCGGCCGCCCCGGGTGCCCCGCCCGACGACCCGCAGCGCCACGAGGTCGGGCTCACCGGGAAAGGTGAGATGCGGCTTGGCGCAGGTGAGGAAGACGTCCCTCGGGACGACCTCGACCGAATCCACGGGCACGGGCTCGTCGGCGAGGAGGCCCAGCTCCCTGATGGCGTGCATGATGTGCGCGTGCCCGGGGTAGCGGAGCGTCTTGTACTCGAGCCGGTCCACGCGGCCCTCGAACCGGAACGGCATGGTGGAGGCGCCGCCCCCCGTGTGGAAGGCCTCGAGCTCGCCCAGCTCGCCGAAGTTCAGGGTCTCGATCTCCGAGAGAGCTTCGATCCGCTGCGCGCGGCCCCCGCGGATGATCCAGGAGGGGGTCGTGTAGTAGTCGAGCGCCCCCTCCAGCGAGTATACCACCTGGTAGTTGAGTGGCGGGTGCGGGTGCTGGGGCAGGCCTCCGACGTACATGATCACCGACTCGGGCTCGTCCATGCGACGAATGGCTTCGGCCGCCAGGACGTTGATCATGCCCGGGGCGAGTCCCACGTCGGGGACGGCCGTGCAGCCGTTCGCCCCCGCTTCGCCCGCCATGTCGAGCTGGGCGAACACGATGTCGGTGTTGCCCCCCAGGTCGCTGTAGTCGAGGCCGGCCTCGATGGCCAGCCGCGCCAGGTTCGTGTTGAAATAGTACGGGGCGGCGGAGAGGACCACGTCGTGGCCCTGCATGATCTCCCGGAGCGCCGTCTCGTCGGAGAAGTCGACCTGCAGGCGGTGGAGCTTCGGCGTGTCCGGAAGGAACGCAGCCCCCTCCGGCGCCAGGTCGGCCAGCGTGACCCACTCGACATCGTCTTGCCTCAGGAGATCGTACGCGCAGGACGAGCCCTGCAGCCCCGCGCCGAGCACCAGGATTCGCATGTGCGGCTACCTCTCTTCGCAGCTGATCAGATCGCTGTCCAGCCCCCGCACGGCCCGCGCCCGGGGCGGTGCGTCTTCGTCCCTCTCCGGATGAGCGGAGGTTGAGGACGGCCCCATAGATAAGGGGCCGACCCGATCACCGACAGGTAGACCAGACGAGGGAGGGGGAGATGGGTTCCGTGGGACCGGTCCCGTGGCTGTCCATCCGGCTCAGGCCCGGCGAGGCCGTGCCGCTCCATCGCCAGCTCGCCGCCCAGCTCGGGGCCGAGCTGAGGGAGGGTCGGTGCGCCCCCGGACAGCGGCTTCCGAGCGGCCGGGCCCTGGCGGCCCGGCTGGGCATCGACCGGGGCACCGTGCTGGCGGCGTATCGGCGGCTGGAGCGCGAGGGCCTGGTGGAGGTGCGGGCCGGGAGCGGGGCGTACGCACGGGCGATCGGCGCTCCGGAGGCCGGGCCGTCCGGGGGGCCGAGCGATGGTCGTCCGGCGGATCGGTTCCGCGCCTTCGTGGCGCGGGAGCGGGCGCGGGGGGCCCGCACCCGGGAGCTGGATGGTCTCTTCCGGCGCTGGCGGGCGGCGCTCTCGTCCGGCCGGGTGCTGGTGGCCGAGGAGGAGGTCGAGCTCCGCGAGCTGCGCCGCCGGGAGATCGAAGCCGCCCTCCCGCGGGCCCGGGTGGAGGGGATGGATCCCGCGCTTCTTCGGCGAGAGCCCGGCCGGGCGGAGGGATCCGTGGTGCTCGCTTCGCCACGGGAGGTGCCGCCGCTTCGGGCCGTGCTGCCGCCATGGGTGGAGGTCGTGCCGGCCCGGGCACCGGGAGGGGCCAGGGAGCGTCGCCTCCTCCTTCAGCTCGCGGCCGGCGCCGTGGTCGTGCTCGTCTCGGTGAGCCCCGGGCTGCGGCGGAGATTCCGCGAGCTCGCCGCCGGTCTCCGGGGACGGGAGGTGGCGGCCCTCGCCCTGCCACCCGGCGCCGGGCCTTCCCTGGACCGGGGCCTCCGGCTGGCGCGCTTCGTGCTCGCCGACACCGCCTGCGGACCGGCCCTCGAACGTCGGGTGGAGCGCACGCGCCTGCTGGCGCTGCGGGTGGTGGATCCGGCACTGTGCGAGGAGCTGGCCGAGCGCCTGGCGGCCGAACCCGTCCCGCCGCCGGCGGCCGGCGGGCGCCGGCCACGGCCGGGACGCGAGGCGGGGCCGGCGGCGAGATCCGAGACGGCGAGGCGAAGGAGGAAGAGACGGGCGTGAGCTGGCAGATCGTACGGACGAAGGTCCCCGACGAGCGGCGCGAGCGCTACCTGGCCGCGTGGACCGAGTACAGCGGGACGCTGTTCGCGATGGGGATCGAGACCGATCTCCTGGAGGACGAGGGCGCGCGCGGACGCTTCATCGAGGTCACCCGCTTCGGAGAGGGCGACGAGGCGGCCCTCGGCGACGACCGACTCGCGGCCATCGGGGCCGACCTGGAGGCGGCGTGCGAGGACCGCGAGGGAGACCTCGAGCTGTTCGGAGAAGTGTCGCCATGAGGCCGCGCCGGAACTTGCTCGGACCGTGAGGATAGACTAATGTCGGCGCCCCCGTTTCGAAGGGGGAGCGGGGCTCCTTCCGGAGCCCGCCGAGGTCCGGACCGCGGCGTCCGGACGGCTCGTTGGCCCGTGGTGTAACTGGCAACACGCTTGGCTCTGGACCAAGAGATTCCTGGTTCGAACCCAGGCGGGCCAACTTGGACGGAGCGCGCCAGGATGGGGTGAAGGGATTGCGGCGACGCGGCCCTTCACTCCTTTTCGTTTCGGGCGCGGACGGAGAATGTGGCGGGCGGTAGATGGCGTGCCGTCGAGGGCCGGCAGGCGGCGGCACGAGACGCGTTCGGAGGGGTGGCCGAGTGGCTTAAGGCGGCGCCCTGCTAAGGCGTTGGGCCGAAAGGCCCGCGAGGGTTCGAATCCCTCCCCCTCCGCTTCGGCCCGCGGGCGGGCATCCGGCGCTCACGCCGTGGCGCCGGGCGGCCGACATGGCGGACATCCTGGACGGGTGGCCGAGTGGCTTAAGGCGCACGCCTGGAGAGCGTGTGGGCGCGTTAGCGCCTCGTGGGTTCAAATCCCACCCCGTCCGTTGGACATGGAGACCGACCCTCCCGGGTGCGGTCCCGGAGGGGTGGCAGAACGGCAATGCACCGGTCTCGAAAACCGGCGCCCTCACGGGCTTGAGGGTTCGAATCCCTCCCCCTCCGCTTCCCGATCTCCCAGCGATTGGCGTGGATTCACGTCTGGCTCCTCGGGCGCCGTCCTCGATCTCGACCTTTCCACGCCCCGCGAGCCCGGTCGTCTCCCACCTCGGGACCCCCGCACGAGCGGAGCTGTGCCATCTTGTCAGGGTGGCGTTCCGACCGGCCGCCACCGCATCGTGGTGCGATTCTCGTCGGGAGGTACCAACCTGGGCGAATTCCCGGGCCGTCCGCGACGGAAAAACGCGTGGCGATCTCCGAGGTGGCCATGTTCAGAGTGCGTGACGGCAGGATCGCGGAGCAGCGGGTCCATCCGGATGTTCTGAGCATGCAGCGACAGCTGGGGCTGGTGCCCGGGGCGGCCGGCCAGTAGAGCGGGGGTTCTGGAGCATGGCTTCGGTCGACCTTCCTTCGCGAAGTCCTGTGACCATCAGGGTTCGCACTCTCGGAGGCTTCGCCGTCACGAAGGATGGAGCTGGAGAGGCGCACCTCGTCCTCTCGGACCTTTCCGCCGCCCTGCTCGTCTTCCTGGCCGTCGAGCGCACCGCGACGAGGGACCAGCTCATCGGTCTCCTCTGGCCCGAGCGCGACGGGCGCCGGGCGCGACACTCCCTGAGCCAGGTGCTCTACGAGCTGAAGGGGACGTTGGGGCCGGGGTGGGTGGAGCGCGCAGGCGAGCGCCTCTCGGCATCCGATCGGATCGACGCCGACGCGGTGGCGTTCGAACAGGCCGTGGAGCGCGGCGCACTCGAAGACGCGTTCCGCCTCTACCGCGGCCCCTTCCTCGCGGGGACCTATCTGAGGGACACGGTGCCCTTCGAGCGCTGGGTCGATGGGTGGCGCGACCATCTGGCGGATCTCCATCGCGGGGCGTGCCGCGAGGCCGCGGAGCGTCACCGGGACCGCGGCGACCGGGCCGGGGCGATCGCCGCGGCCCGACGGTGGGCGGAGAGCGAGCCCTTCGCCCCCCACGTGCACCGGTTCCTGATCGAGCTCCTGCTCGAGGAGGGTGACCGGCGGGGAGCCCTCCGCCAGTACGAGCGGTACGAGCGACGGCTGCAGTCCGAGGGGATGATGCCGGCGCCGGAGGTGACGGGCCTGATGGCGCGGATCGAGATGCCGCCGCAAGATGTCGAAGGCGTGAGCTCCGAAGCCGTCTTCCCGCCACCGGTAGCGATCGACAGGTCGGCGCCCCGGCTCGTGGTCCTCCCGTTCGAGCACCTGGGCGACCCGGAGGATGAGCGCTTCACCGAGGGGATCACCGAGGAGGTCACCAGCCGGCTGGCGCAGCTATCGGGTCTCGCCGTGATCGCCCGCACCAGCGCGAACCGGTACCGCGGAGCGACGCTGAGCATCGCACAGGTCCGGCGGGAGCTGGGCGTGGACTACGTTCTGGAGGGAGCGGTCCGCTGGGATGATTCTGCGAAGGAGCGGAGAGTCCGGGTCAGCTCGCAGCTCATTCGGGCGTCGGACGCCACGCACCTGTGGGCGGACAGCTACGAGGCGACGCTCGGCGAGGTCTTCCAATTGCAGACCCGCCTGGCCGAACGGGTGGTCGACATCCTCGATCTCCGTCTTCGCCCTCCCGAACGGAGAGCCCTGACGAGGCCGGATCCCCGGGATCCCGACGCCAGCGAGCTCTACGTGCGCGGAATGAGGCGGTGGGAGGACAGCGTCGAGGGCGCTCTCGAGGAAGCCGTCGGACTCTTCCAGCAGGCCATCGAGCTCGAGCCGGGCTATGCCCGGGCCTATGCAGGCCTGGCCGCGACGTACGCGCTGATTCCCAGCTACACGGCCGCCCCCGCGGCCGTGTGGCTAGCCAAGGCGGAGTCCGCTGCCGAGCGAGCCATCTCGCTCGATCCCGCATGCGCCGAAGCGCACTCCGCGGCCGGGATGATCGCCTTCCTCCTCGGACGGGACATGGAGGGGGCCGAGGATCACCTGCGGCGTGCCCTCGATCTCACAGTGAGCGACACCCGCGCGTGGGTGTTTCTCGCCTACGTGCAGTGTGTGACGGGGCGGACCGAGGAGGCCTTCGAGACGATGCGGCGTGCCCACGCTCTTGACCCGCTCTCCGTCTCCACGAACTTCCACGT
>Ga0307419_10000163_pt1 | contig 29680 bp, 27 predicted proteins | sample SalMarWE160230MG_2_FD_202512 | JGI IMG/M metagenome (GOLD analysis project Ga0307419, IMG submission 202512) | Salt marsh sediment microbial communities from the Plum Island Ecosystem LTER, Massachusetts, United States - WE1602-30 | ecosystem: Environmental > Aquatic > Marine > Intertidal zone... | reverse complement strand
TGTCAAATTATTACAACGCCATTTTTGACAAAAACCTTGATCATTTTGATTTTATTGAGAATATACGTTCAAAATATGACCGGGAGGAGCTGGCAATTCTGAGGCTGCTTCTTCATCACGGGGCAAGAAAAAAAGTCTTTAATGTAACCGACAGTGCCTATACTGCATTAGCCATCCAGACCAGCCTTAAGGGGCTTGAGGTCCCGCTTTTCTGGCAGAAGAAAAAAGAAGTGAGTATTGAAGAACGTCTTAATGGAATCCTGGAAGTTTTGTTTCACGGGATACTTAAGAAATAGAGTCATCTTTTAATTACCAGTCTCTTTTTCTTTTTCAGGCTGTAATAGAGCCATATACCACCAAGTATTATAAAAGGGATACTCATTAGCTGTCCCATGTTAAGCTTCATTGATGATTCAAATGCTACCTGATCCTCCTTCAGGAATTCAATAAAGAAACGGGCCACAAAAATAAGAATACAAGCCAGGCTTATAAGGGTACCCTGGATATATTCGCCTTTTTTTCTCCAGTAGAGCCACAGGAGCAGGCCAAAGATAAAGAGGTATGCAAGGGCTTCGTATATCTGGGTAGGATGTTTTGGAGCATTTTCGCCGTTTCGCAGAAAAACAAAACCCCATGGAACGGTTGTTTCAACACCATAGATCTCTGAATTCATCAGATTACCCATTCTAATGAAAAAGCCGGAAAGGGCAACAACAATTGCAACCCGGTCGATGGCCCAGGTAAAATCCTTTTTTTCTTTTCTTACAAAAAGCCAGATAGCTGTTATGATCCCGATAGCAGCGCCATGACTTGCAAGACCTCCGTGCCATATCTTCAATATTTCACCGGGATGTGAAAGATAATAGCCGGGTTCATAGAAAAAACAATGACCGAGTCTTGCACCCACAATAACACCAACAGCCACATAGACAGTAAGTCTGTCAAGGACTGTTTCACTCAGGTTTTCATTTTTAAATATCTTTTGCAGAATTATATATCCGAACAAAAAAGAAGATGCAAACAGAAGACCGTACCATCGTATCGCAAATGAACCGATATGGAAAATCTCAGGATTTACATCCCATGGAATAACGAATAAATGCATAATCAACCTTTTATTATGATAGCCAAAGTTATAAAAATTATAATTTAGTTCGCATCCTGCCCGAATAATAGACGGAGGTTTTATTAAGGCAGCAGAAATTTTCAATAAAATATTATTTATGTTTGTATTTCACAAAACCCCGGGTCTGTTAATGAGCCAGAGCACATTTAAGCATCATATTCTTTCTGTCATTCTGGTATGTAGCCTGATTGCCGGTTGTGCAAAAGTAAGCTCTCCCGCAGGAGGTCCCAAAGACAGGATCCCTCCCGTAGTTGTTGGCAGTAACCCGGATAGAGACGCCACATTTTATAATAACTGGAAATTTGAAGTTACTTTCAATGAATATGTTACCCTTGATAATATATATGAAAATCTCATTGTTTCTCCACCAATGAAAAAAAGACCCCTGGTCTCTTTAAGAGGCAAAAGTGTGGTTGTTGAATATGAAGATGAGCTTAAAGATAATACGACCTATACATTTAATTTTCAGGATGCTATTAGAGACCTGAATGAGGGCAATGTATTTAATAATTTCCGGTTCGTTTTTTCCACCGGTCCGGTTATTGATTCACTTTCGGTTACAGGGAATTTATTCAATGCTTATGTGCTCGACATTCCTGAAAACGCACTGGTAATGCTTTACAGTAACCTTGAAGATTCAGCCTTCATGAAAAATATACCGGATTATCTGTCAAGAGTGGATAAGACAGGATACTTCAGGATTGATAATGTACGTAAAGGAACGTATAACCTGTATGGTTTGAAAGAGACAGATAACAGCAAAAACTTTAATATGAAGGAAGAAGAGATAGCATTCCTGGACGAGCCGATCACCATCACTCCAGAAAAGAACTATCTTCCTGTAGTAGAAGATACCGCAACGGTAGTTCAGACCGGCAAAAAAGCCCCGGAAAAACCGGCTCTTACCGGTGAATATAAGCTTATTCTTTTCAGGCATGATAAGAAATTACACTACCTGACCTCCTCGACAAGAAATCTGTCTTATCTCATGACCTATACACTGGCGCTGCCTCCCGGTGAACATAGTTTTGATCTGACCATCCCTGAAGCAGATGAAAATTCATATTTCACAGAAAAAAGTATCGGGAAAGATACCCTGAAGGTCTGGCTGACTGACAGCACGCTCTATTCACAGCAACAAATTACAACCATTATCGGTTATCCTTACACCGACACAACAAACACGATCATCCACAGGACAGACACGATAAACATGAGGTATATTCCACCCCGTTCAGCAAGGACCGACAGGGCACGACCGACTCCCTTCATTGTTCAGACAAACCTTTCAGCCTCCCTGAGACCGGGACAAAAAATATTCTTTCAATCCACAACTCCGTTAAGAGCGCCGGATACATCCCTGATCAGGTTTTATGAACAGACAAAAGATACAATAATACAAATCCCGTACAGCTTTATACCCGATAGTACAAATTTTTGCAGGACCAGCCTGAACATTCAACTTGAACCCGGGAAAAACTATTTATATATTGCTGATTCTGGATCATTTGGCAATATTTATGGTGAGCATTCAGATTCAACGGGTACAAAATTTTCACTAAGAAAGGAATCCTCTTTCGGAAGTCTTGTACTGGATATAAAGGGATATGAAGGGAAGAAGATAATTGAATTACTCGATAAAAACGAAAAAGTGATCAGGAAAGCAACAATGGATAGTAATGGTAAGGCTGAATTTCTTCTCCTGGACAAAGGCACCTACAGATTGAGGGTGATATATGACATTAACGGTGACGGAAAGTGGACTACTGGTGACCTGGCCGGGAAAAGACAACCGGAACCGGTTTCATTCTATCCTCAGGAACTTGAAATAAAAGAAGACTGGGTGCTTAATCAGGATTGGGACATGAGTAACATGAACTTTAAACAGATAAAAAGCGTACCCCGTTCAGGTACAGGCAGATAGAAATAATATATTATTAATTAAGAACAGATAAAGATGAAAAAAGTAGTTGCCGGTGTTGATATCGGCGGAACAAACACAAGGATCGGCCTTGTTGACGAAAAAGGAAAAGTTTTGTCAGAAAAGGATTTTAAAACAACAGATTATACAAAGATCGAAGGGTTTGTTACTGCCCTGGTCGCCGGGATAAAAAAACTGGTTGCAGCTAAAAAAGAGTATCAGCTGGCAGGGATAGGTATAGGTGCTCCTGATGCAAATTACCACAGAGGAACAATCGAACATGCACCCAACCTTGCATGGAAAGGAATTGTACCGCTGGCTGATCTCATTAAGAAAAAAATAAATGTGCCGGTGGTTGTAACCAATGATGCCAATGCTGCAGCAATGGGAGAGATGATCTTTGGCGGTGCAAAGAAAATGAAAGATTTCATAGTGCTCACTCTTGGTACTGGCCTTGGCAGCGGGATTGTTATCGACGGGAAAATGGTATACGGCCACACCGGTTTTGCGGGTGAACTGGGTCATATGACGGTTGTTCCCGGAGGAAGGGAATGCGGATGCGGAAGAAAAGGGTGCTTTGAAGCATATGCTTCTGCAACCGGACTGGTAAAGACAGTGATAGAGTTAATGAGCCTGATGAGAGACGAAAGCCCGCTGAGAGATATCCCGGTATCAAAACTTACCTCAAAGAAAATTGCTGAAGCAGCAACAAAAAAAGATCCTATTGCTGTTAAAGCAATGAATGATACTGCTGAGATTCTCGGATTCGGAATAATAAATGCAATTGTATTTTCAAGCCCCGAAGCAATATTCCTTTTCGGCGGACTTGCAAATGCAGGGGAGATGCTCTTTACCCCTGTCAGGAAATACCTCAGGGAGAACAACTACGTCCTTATGAAAGATACTGTTAAGATACTTCCATCGGGTATTCCTGAAAGCAAAGGCGCAGTTATGGGATCTGCTGCTCTTATCTGGAATGAATTGAAATAACTGTTGTTTGTAATTGAATCCCACTTTAAGAAGAAATGGTATATTTACATTATACTTTTCAGGATTAAGTGTTAAATAAGAAACTTGCAATCGGCATTGATATCGGCGGAACAAATACTGTTTTTGGATTTGTTGACAGGGAGGGGAATATCCTTGTCGAGGACAGACTGAAAACCGCCTCCTTTCAAAAGATTGAAGATTTTGTAGGGGCACTGTTCAAAATAATGGCTGCAACCGGCAGCAGGATCGGCAAAGGATTTGAGATCATGGGCTATGGTATAGGAGCCCCGATGGGTAATATCCATAAAGGTACTATTGAATATTCTGCGAGCCTCCCCTGGAAGGGTATTGTCCCTCTTGCAGAGGTGTTTCATAGACACACCGAACTTCCCGTTATCGTAACAAATGATGCCAATGCTTCTGCCGTGGGAGAGATGATTTACGGCGGAGCAAGAGGTATGAGGGATTTTGTCGTAATAACCCTTGGTACCGGACTGGGCAGCGGTTTTGTTGTTGATGGAAAGCTGATGTACGGACATGATGGATTTGCAGGAGAACTGGGCCATACCCCAATTCGGCCGGAACCATCTGAACGTGAATGCGGATGCGGTAAAAAAGGATGTCTTGAAACATATGTATCGGCAACCGGATTAACGAAGACATTCATAAAAATACTGGCAGACAGCCGCCAGCCAAGTGAATTCAAAAAACTAAGCATTGATGAAATAAATGCTGAAATGATATTCAGGGCTGCAAAAAAAGGAGACAAGCTTGCAATTAAGGCTTTTCATATCACGGGTAAGATACTGGGCTATAAACTGGCTGATGTAGTCTCCCATACAAGCCCGGAGGCAATATTCCTGTTAGGGGGACTTGCACTGGCGGAAGAGCTTATTTTTAAACCGGCAAAAGAATCTATGGAGGAATACCTGCTGAGCATTTATAAAGGGAAAGTGAAGCTGCTTCCCTCGAAGCTGAACTCGAAAAATGCTGCAGTGCTTGGTGCGAGTTCACTTGTATGGTCAGATCTGAAATCATAATGCAAAAATTAATAACAGGAGCAATGGCAAATTTCAGCGAAATACTCAATCATATTCTTGGGATTGTCTTTATTGTGATAATCTTTTCGCTTGCCTATGCATACCTGAAACCCCACCAGCTTCACAAAAGAAGGCTTGTCTCAACCCTCCTCCTTAAAATAAGCTATCTTACCTACTTGCTGATACTGCTCATAATAGTATATTTGTCAGCACTGGTAAGAGGAGGCCTTGAAGAGGTGTTCTTCGGGATAGAATTCTTTGCATTCCTGATCGTCCTGTTTGTTCCCACTATTGGCATCTTTGCCAGGAAACTGGGGCATTTCAGCAAAAAAAGAGAAGGGTATAACTACTTCTTCACCATAGTGAATGTTTTATCAATAATCGTAATATTATTGATGTACTTTATATAATGGCAACACCTGAACTTTAAAAAAGGATTAAAATTAAAAACACAACCTATGATCAAGGAACGTTTAATCGGATATATCGAACAAAGCATAAGACAAAACTGGTCAATAGAGGCTTTGTCGAATTTTAAGGAACCCGGACTGACATATAAGCAGATTACCGAAAAGATACTCAGGTTGCATATATTCTTCAGTGGTACAGGAATAAAAGAGGGGGATAAAATAGCTCTCGTAGGCAGAAACTCGGCAAACTGGTGCATTGTGTATCTTGCTACGGTAACCTATGGAGCAGTAACGGTTCCGATACTTCCGGATTTCAAGCCCGAAGACCTTACAAACCTGATAAATCATTCCGATGCGCAGCTTCTTTTTGTGGATGACAAGATCTTTGAATTGCTTGACAATACTAAAATGCCGGAAATAGAGGGGGTTGTTTCTGTGGACACCTTTAAGATGATTACCTCCGTAAATGAAAAAGTAAAAGGGGCTTTTGAGGCAATTGAAGGGAAATATTCGGAAACCTATCCGGACCTTAAGCCTGATGACATTAAGTTTTCTGATATTACCAACGATAAACTGGCTGTCATAAGTTATACAGGAGGGACCACCGGCTTCTCAAAAGGAGTTATGATAACACATAACAGCCTTGCGGCTAATGTAAGGTTCGCACAGAATAACATGCCCCTTGAGCCGGGGGATCCTCTTGTTTCCTTCCTGCCGCTGGCACATACATACGGCTGTGCCTTTGAATTCCTGTTTCCATTCACTTATGGATGTCATATCACCATCCTTTCCAAAACACCATCACCACAGATAATAATCCAGGCCTTTGGTGAGATAAAACCAAGGCTTATTCTTTCAGTTCCCCTGGTTATTGAAAAGATCTTTAAAAAACAACTGCTTCCGGTGATAAACAAACCCGCCATGAAATTTATGCTGGCCATACCCGGAATAAATAAGATCCTGCACAAGAAGATAAGGGAGAAGCTGACTAACACTTTTGGAGGCAGATTTCATGAGATCGTTATCGGCGGAGCTGCCTTTAATCCTGAAGCAGAAAAATTCTTCAGGAAGATCGGATTTAGATTTACGGTAGGTTACGGAATGACAGAATGCGGTCCGCTGATCAGCTATGCATCATGGGATACAACAAAACCGGGAGCATCAGGCCGCCCTGTTGATACACTGGAAATTACAATAGATTCTTCTGATCCTCAAAAAGAGATCGGAGAGATAATCCTGCGGGGAGAAAATGTAATGACCGGGTATTACAAGAATGAAAAAGCCACCAGGGAGATCATTGACGAAAATGGCTGGATGCATACCGGAGATCTGGGGATAATGGATAAGGAAGGCAATATTTTCATTAAGGGAAGAAGCAAAACAATGCTTTTGGGACCCTCCGGAAAGAATATCTTCCCTGAGGAGATTGAGGCTGTAATAAACAATATGGATTATATTGCCGAGTCACTGGTGATCTCAGAAGACAATAAACTTGTGGGATTAATATATCCCGACTATGAGGCGATGAAAAAAGACGGCATATCTGATGAACATCTTTTACAGATCCTCGAGGATACAAGAAAACTGGTAAACGAACGAATTCCTGACTATATGGTTGTAAATAAATACAGGATCCATTCGGAAGAGTTTGTCAAAACACCGAAGAGAAGCATTAAAAGATTTTTATATACATGACCCCCGGGGGTAACATATCAGAGGAGATAGTATGAAGTTATATGCGGTTATAGTCGCCGGAGGGAGCGGCAAACGGATGCAAACCGGAATCCCAAAGCAATACCTTGAGCTTGCGGGGAAGCCCGTGTTGATGCATACTCTTGAAAGGTTCAAGGCATTTGACGATGCGATCGAAATAATAACCGTACTTCCTGAAAACCAGCTCAGGTTCTGGGGCGAGTTGCAGAAGAAATATTCATTCAGCGTGCCCCATACACTGGTGAAAGGCGGGAAGGCACGGTTTTTTTCAGTAAGGAACGGATTGAAATTTGTCGATAGCCCCGGACTAGTGGCAATACATGACGGGGTAAGACCATTTGTGTCGGTAGATACAATAAAAAGATGCTTCGAAACAGCTGAAAAACTTGGCAATGCCATCCCTGTAATATCGCCTTCAGACACTTTAAGGATGGTCACCGGCGAAGAGAACAGACCAATTAACAGACTTCAGGTGAAACTGGTACAGACACCCCAGGTATTCAGCACGGATCTGATAAAAAAAGCATATATTCAGGAATACATGCGTGAGTTAACCGATGATGCGACAGTGCTTGAAAGAACAGGAGTAAAAATCAACCTTGTTGACGGTAACCGGGAGAATATAAAAATCACAAATCCTGAGGACCTGGTGATTTCAACAGCCCTGCTGCCTGTTGTTTCATAGAATTGTTTTGCCTTGTAGGCCAATCTTAAACTTATTTAGATAACTCAATTATGATGAAAGTAAAAACAATAACTATGATTACGCTGATGGTTATTACGTCCGGTTGCGCGGAACTTATAACCATGCTTAAATCAGTCAGCGGTCCGCTTCCCCTAACTGAAGCTGAGGTTGTCAGCGGATTAAAAGAGGCTCTTTCGACAGGAGCCGGAAATGCTGCAGGCAAACTCTCACTGGAAAACGGGTATTATGGCGACGCGGCGCTTAAGATACTTCTTCCTGATGAGGCAATGGTTATTGTGGACAATATTTCCAGGATTCCGGGAGGGGATAAACTTGTTGAAGATGTAGTATTAAGGATAAACAGGGCAGCAGAGGATGCAGCAAAGGAGGTTGCTCCAATATTTGTGAACAGTATTACTCAAATGACTATACAGGATGCATTTGGCATTCTTAACGGCGCCGACAATGCAGCAACAGGTTATCTGAAAAACACAACCTATAACGAATTATATAATCTTTACAAACCAAAGATCCAGGCATCAACAGAGAAAAAACTCATTGGTGATATTTCAACAAAAAACTCCTGGGAGACACTTACATCAAAATGGAACACGATGGCAAATTCCATTGCCGGCCGGATGGCCAATCTTAAACCTGTAAACACCGACCTTGACGATTATCTTACCAATAAAGCACTTGCAGGAATGTTCTCAAAAGTTGAGACAGAAGAGCTGAAGATACGTAAAGAGGTATCTGCAAGGATTACACCGCTTCTCCGGAGAGTATTCGGAAGTCTCGATACCAAAACGACAAACTGATAAAATGTTTGAAAAGAACATACTGGATTTCCACGGGCTTGAAGTAAAAGTGTCTGACCATGCCAACGAAGGAATACTGAACATATTGCACCATGCTGTTCAGGGTTCGGAAGGCGGAATGAGGTTTGCCCTGCAGAATTTTGAATCACGCATTAGCGCATACGGGAACCAGATAAGATTTATATCGCTTTATAGAAAGAACAAAATTACAGGAACAGTCGGTGCATGCTTTCGTATTTCCGGACAGGGTCACCTGCGTTATCCGTCTACCTATATACGATACCTTGCTTTTCAGTCAACATACCAGTCAGACATAACATGGCGTAAACGGGAAAAAACAATAATAAAACCGGAGTCTGATTATTCATTCAAGCAAAAGACACTGGAGATCTTTAGTAAACCGCATCTGCTTGACCTGCCTGATGTGTTTGAAAAAGACAAACATATCATGTATGCATTTCTTGAGAGCATGAACGAAAGGTCAAAAAACCTTGTCCATCAGGCAGAATATGAATATATAAGATCGTTTCTTACAGTGGCTTTCAGCAGGTTTTTTCCAAAATCCGACAGACGTGTTTCCAAACTTGAGCAGGCTGAAAAAGCTAAGATGAATGATCTGCTGATGGATTTTTACAGGGATTATTCATTATTTTCCACAGATTATGCTTTTTATGGGGACAGGTACTATGTGCTGAAAGAGAAGGGAGAAATAATTGCAGGGGTCTGTGCTATTCCTACATTATACAAGGTTTATGATATCCCGGGTATCTGGGGATGGGTTTTAATGAAGGTTCTGCCGGTAACTCCTTATTTCAGGAGGCTGTTCAAGCCGGGTGAATTCAGGTATCTTGTTTTTGATGCTATTTACTGCAAAAAAGGGAAAGAGCCTGTCCTGGCTGATCTGTTTGAATCGGCATGTGCCGCCGAGGAATTTAATACAGGACTTACATGGCTTGATGACAGAAGCGAGCTTTATGATAAAATGCGTACGGGGGTGAAGATGGGAGCCCTGAACAGAATGCTTAACGCAAAACCGGGACTGGTTTACACGAAATTCATAAACTTTACCGGGGAGGAAAAGGAACGTTTTTATGATGCTCCCGCATATATTTCGGGATTTGACTTCTCGTAAGCAGAAAAGATATTTATCAGTTTTTATTATTTTTGTCATCCCCCGGGACGTTAGCTCAGTTGGTTCAGTCCGCCGGTTGGCGGATGACAGGGAAGAGCATAATGGTTAAATAAAAAGGGTTGTTAGCTCAGTTGGTTTAGAGCATTACCTTGACAGGGTAGGGGTCACTGGTTCGAATCCAGTACAACCCACAAACTGATCGAATCCGGTACTACCCACCTCCGCCCTCCGACTTCGTCAGAAAAGGTCCACTACGTCGGACGACGTCCGAGGCCTTGGCGCAAGAGGGCTTTTTTTAATATTAAATAATTCGTTTTTAGCTCTTCTAATTCTTACTAAATCAAATACATATAAAATACGACTAAAATAATAGTCATTTTTTTAAAAAATATTTGCATGACTATAAAAATAGTCGTAGCTTTGTAATATAAATAGGCTTCAGGTATATGGCATATGGTATAGATAAAAACAGTAAACTACATTAACCATTAGCCGCACGCCACTAATAAAATATTGATTATTATGAAATTAACTAAAGCAGAAGAACAAATAATGCAAATACTCTGGGACATGGGAGAGGGACTGGTCAAGGATATACGTAACCGGTTTGAAGACCCCAAACCAGCAAGAAACACTGTTTCCACAGTAGTCAGAGTTCTTGAAAAAAAGGGATATGTCGGGCACAAAGCATACAGCAATGTCCATATTTATTATCCACTTGTTTCGAAAAGCGAATACTCGAAAAGCCAGCTTTTCGGACTTATGGAGAGTTATTTCGACAATTCATTTCCTGCAATGGCATCATTCTTTGCGCGGGAAAAAGATCTTTCTATCAAAGAGCTTGATGAACTCCTTGATGATACAAGAAAAGAGCTGAAAAAGAATAAAAAGATGAAGTAATGGAAGCTTTTGCCATTTACTTGTTCAGGTCGGTTATCTGGCTTACAGGTTTTGCTGTCGTTTATCTTCTGTTTTTACGGAACGAACGATTTTTCCTTCTTAAGAGAGTTTACCTGTTAACAGGTATTTTTGTCTCGCTTGTTTGTCCCCTTATTTCAATACATTATCAGGTAACTGTACCTGTACCGGCTGTCAATACAGACGGAATATTACCGGTTTCTTCAATACCAGCGGAATCTCCGTTAATACCAGTCAGGTCATTTGATTACAGAATTTTACTTTTATTTCTTTATTTGACCGGAATAATTATACTGGGATACAGGCTGGCTCGACATATATTCCTGTTAAACAGGACAATAAGTAAATCAAAAATAATATATAACGGACCAGCCAGGCTTGTGAGAGCTGCCGGTTTCCGGGCCTCATTCTCATTTTTCAATTATGTTTTTATCAATCCTTCAACAGATGAATCGGAAGTTAAAGAGATAATGAATCACGAGCTCGTTCATATAAGCCAGAAACACTGGCTCGATCTCCTTCTTGCCGAAGTGCTTCGTATTATTCAGTGGATAAATCCCTTTGTATGGATTTATACAGGTTTAATCAGGCTGAACCATGAATATATGGCTGATGAGGGTGCGCTGCAGCACACTGTTGATCCGGCCAACTACAGAGCTGCCCTTATAAATCAGCTTTTCAGGTCTCCGGTACTCAGCCTGTCAAATTCTTTTAATTATTCACTCAACAAAAAACGATTCGACATGATGAAAAAAATAATCAACTCACCTTACAGGAAACTTAAGGTGTTATTAGTTTTGCCAGTAGTTGCAGGTGTATTCTATGCCTTTGCCACACCGGAATACCAGTATGTTTCCCGGACAGGAAATACAGATAATGTATTTACTATCTATAAAGCTCAACCTATTGTCCAGAAAGAAGTAAAAGGGATTGTACTGGATGAGAATGGCAAACCATTAAAGGGAGTCCAAGTAACAAGTACAGGAACAACAGGCAAGGCATTTGGTGCCTATTCAGATTCAGATGGGCGCTTTGTAATTTACAATGTACAGGAAGATGCATATCTTCTTTTCTTTTTAAGAGGTTATAAAGGTCAAACAATAAAGGCTGATTTTTCATCTGAGATGGTCATTAAAATGGCAAAAGACCCGGATTATAAAGAGTCTGATTATAGAACTGCAGCTCAGGATAGTGTTTCTCAATCAAAACCGCCACTTGTTGTTTTTGACGGTGTGGTTACTGATGAGCCGGCTGCTGTTTTGCTTTCAAAACTTGGTGCTGAAATTGGAACGATAAAAAGACTGACAGGTAAAGATGCAACAGATAAATATGGAGAAGCAGGGGAAGATGGTGTGATAGAAATTTATTCAGTTGAATTAGCTACGAAGCTAAAATTAATAGCGTTCAGAAGAAAGGAGCCTGATGATTTTCCAACATTCCAGGGAAAAAGCTATGTTTCATTCGACGACTGGGTAGTCAGTCAGACAAAATATCCTGAAGAAGCTTCGGCCAATGGAATCCAGGGACGCATAATGGCAAGATATACTATTGAAGAAAATGGATCAATGAGCAAGGCTGAGGTTATGGGTCAACCGAATTCATTACTCGCTGACGCCGTAATAAAAACAATACAGGCTAGTCCAAAATGGAATCCGGCAAAAAATCCGGAAACATATGGCTCTTTTGAGTCTACGATCAGCATTAAATTTGAATTGCCGGATAAAGTGCTGAAGGATGATGTTTATGTAGTGGCAGAGAAAATGCCTGTGTATCCCGGAGGAGACAAGGAATTATTAATGTTTATTGCAAACAACACAAAATATCCTGAAGCTGCAAAATTTGAAAAAGCCCAGGGCAGGGTAATTGTACGTTTTATTGTCAACACAGAAGGAAATGTTGAAGATGCAATAATATTGAAAGGAATTAATCCTTACCTCGATGCCGAAGCACTTAAAGTTGTCAATATGTTATCGGGATTTGAACCTGCTTCTCAGGGTGGTAAACCGGTCAGTGTTTATTATATGGTCCCTATAACATTTACACTTCGCTAGAAAAAAACGCCACAATAAATCATATAATTCATTGCGGATTTTACAGAGTTAAAAAGAAAAAGTGCGGACTTACGATCCGCACCATTTGTATGATTTGAGTCAAATATTTTACATGGTAATGGCATACCGGTATTTATTAGTTGCAATCAGGAATTGAGATTTGCTTCCATCATATTCCCAGGTATGAAAAGTTATATCTTGCTTTTTTAAAATACGAAGCAGATCACGGACAGTATTTTTCTCGCCTCTCCTGTTATAGTCATCCATGATTATTATAAATTCATCATCAGAAGAAAATTTTTCTGCCAGCCGGCAGATATCATATCTTGAATAGTGCCGTAGTGCAGTTGGTCCATCTATAATGTAGAGATCAAAAATCTCATCGATCTTCTCTTTTATATCCTTATAGCAGTTTACATTAAATCCCCTGATCTTTTTCCTTACCAGCTCAAGATACATTATCTCGGAATTCTGTGACAGGAAGAATCTGGAAACAAAATTTTCAATCCACTCCTTGTTCTCTTCGATAATCAGATGTTTTGAGTTATGCAGCTCATTTTCAATGAATTTAGATATAATTTTTGATGATTCTCCCAGGCCGAACTCAATAATTTTTCCGGGTTTGTATAGTTGCAGGATTCTTACGAGCAAATATAGCATTGAGTAATTAACAGCCCACCTGCCCGGATAGATTGCTACCTCATCCAGCCATCTTTTATCCCTGATGGAATCGTGATATACATTGGCCCATTTAGCCTCTCTGGCAAATCTTTCGGTATCAGTCATTGTAATTGCGGATTTTGGATTGCGGATTGCGGATTTATTAGAAGTAAAAATAATTATTAAGGGGAAAGCATCTGAGGAGATTTTAGATGTTTTGTTTTTAAAACCTTAAGAATATTATGCTTTATCCTTACCGTAATATCGCCAGAGATTTCAACAGGTTCACCATCAATATGAAATCTGGTTTCAGCCGTATGAATGGTGAAAGATTTATCTGTTTTTATATATCTGATATATTTTGAATTCTTCAGTGTTCCTCTTAACAGACGCCATGCGAAAACGGGCAGCATGATCTTTGGAAAGGATTTAACCAGCACTATATCAATTATGCCGTCATTGGGACTTGCATCAGGTGCTATATATGCATTGTTCCCGAACTGTCTTGTGTTTGCTATTGTTATTAAGAACAAATCTTCTGAAATATTTTCTTCTCCGGGAATTTTTATTTTCACGTTGACAGGCCGGAATGTAAAAAAATTAATCAGGATAGCCCATACATATGACCAGAATCCGCGTGTTTTGAGCTTGTCGAAGGAATGGGCAACGAAACTGTCAAGACCAACGCCGGCAACATTAAGACATATCTGATCATTCAACATGATCACGTCAATATTATGACTCTCTTCCTTTTTAATATCCTTCAGCAAAGAGCGGATATTTGTTTTGAAGCCCAGTTCCCTGGCAAAACCATTTCCCGATCCCATAGGCAGGACACCGAGTATTTTATCGCTTCCGATAAGTTCTGTCGCCACGCTTCTCACGGTACCGTCTCCTCCGGCAGCAACGAAAACATCATATTTGTCGAATGATTGTTTTATATGTGAGCCGGATTCATCTATGCTTAACGACTTAAAATAGGATAATTCATTCTTACGGCGCTGTAATTCCTTTGAAATGATCAGATTGACAGGAATTATTCCTGCATTCGGATTAAGAATGAACAACGATCTTTTTACCCCTGGCAATTCCATAACGGAACAAATAACCCCGGTACAATATAATAAGATCACGAAGGTTAGAAAATTATCTGATGAAATCAAATTAAAATGCGACCATCCATCAGGGGAGGACTCACTTAATACTATTAAATAATAATTTTGATATCAATAAAAACAAGATTACTTTCGATTTATTAAAAGTACTGTTATGTCAGAATCAAAATTCTATCATTTTACCGGCAAGGGATTATTTTACGGAGTCGGATCAGCTGAAGAGGCTCTGGAATCATTGAAAGACGGCGGATTTATCTGGCTGGATTATTATAATCCCGGGAAAGAAGAGCTGTATTCTCTGGTTGATACTATGGGAATTCATCCTCTCTCTGTGGAAGACTGTTTGGACAACAGCCAGTTACAAAAGATTGAACATTTTTCAGGTCATTCTTTTATTATTTTCAATACGTTTACATACAGTGATAAGACTCTGTTTATTGATGAGATTGACATTTTCATAGGAAATAACTTCCTTATTACGGTAAGTGGTATTAGTTCCGAAGGACGAAAACCCCTGAAGAATATTGCTAAGATTATTGAAAATGATCCCGGGCTGGCGAAAAAGGGTCCAGCTTTTCTTATGCATATAGTTCTCGATTATATTGTGGACGAAAAACTTCAGGAATTTGAATCCCTTGAAGATGAGCTGGAGGAAGCAGAAAACGAGATTCTGGATAATACTGCCACATTTCAGCCAACCAATCTGATGAGATTAAAAAAATACCTTGTTACTCTGCGAAAAGGTATTTTTCATGAAAGAGAGATCCTGGTCAAGATATCGAGAAAAGATTGCCCTTTTATTCCGGATAGTGCAATTGTTCATTATCGCGATATTTATGATCACCTCACCAAATTTTTTGAGCTGACAGAGACTAAACGTGAAATTGTTACCAGTCTTATGGAATTATATTCTTCCCTTTTGAATAACCAGATGACCAAAGTATCGAATGCAACAAATACCTCGGTAAGAAGACTAACACTCATTGCGACCATTTTCATGCCTCTTACATTAGTTGCAGGTATAGGGGGCATGTCGGAATGGACAATGATGACGGGCCCCTCGAACTGGAAAATCGCCTATCCGTTGTTAATACTGGGCCTGTGTGTGATAGCAGTGATAAATTATTATCTTATCAGAAGGATTGAAAAAGGGAATCTGCACGGGAAGAACAATATCAGGCAGGAATAACTCCCATAAATAACATTACGGAAACTCAAGTATCTGATAATTCCGGATTCAGCTCAAATACCTTGAGGTACTTCTCCCCGAAGGCCCGTATTGCATAAGCAAAAAAGAAACCCGAGAGAATATCGATGCTATAATGTCCGTGAGAGAGAAATAATGTAAATATTATCACAAAGAGACAAAAGGCGAGGATATATTTATAGATTTTGTCGTTGACAAGCAATAAAAGAAGGAACGAATTTCCTACATGTCCTGAAGGATAAACTCCAAGCTCAAATTTTGAAAAACCATTAAAAAGAGGGTCAGAACCCAAAAATTCCGGAGGATTTCCGAAGGGTGTAAGAACAATGAATATTCCCCTTACAATAAAAAAGATGCCGCATAATAACAACATGTAAGGCAGTCTGTTATAGTCCTTTTTATGGACTATATAAACAGCCACAACCAGAAAAATCGCAAGACAAAAAAGATCATAAACCAGTGAAAGATCGATTACAGGCAGATTATCAAGAATAAGATCCGACAGCATAGGAAGTGTTTTCCCTTCACTCATATAATTATGAAGATATGTCTGGGAGGCGAAATTGAGAGCCGCTCCCGTTATGAGAAAAAGCAATCCGATATAAAAATACCTGTTTTTAATTACCGGTGTCAATGATTTGAAAATTTCAGGTATCAATGAATCTTTATTGTGTTTATCGGTCTGAATATGAGTCATTTAACGACATTTATTGAATTTCAATTAAGTTTTATAATACTTTATTTCTAAAAGAAGCTATAAACATAAATCTTTTTGCTTATTCAGGATCGACCAGATTATCGGGCAGGGACATTTCATTGTAGATTTTGAGTATCTCTTCCCTGAATTCAGGTGGCGCATCAAGCTGGCCCCAGGCAGTGGGTGTTTGCCATAATCCGTCATATGCCAGGTCGTGAAATGAACGGATAATGTGCGGAATATCTTTCTCCGTTAATATTTCATCAAGAAGATTTGCTTCGACAGCATTACTGATAACAAGGATACTGACAATGTTTTTCATTTCACCCGATTTTCAGTAAAGATAAAATAATAACTAAAATGAGGAAAACTAAACCATGTAGTATCAACCTGTCCCCTCCATTCTAAAGGGGTCATGGCATCACCATCTCCATTCTCAGCTTGGCAATATAATCACTGATCTTGTTCAGGGTTTCGACTGTAACATCCATTTTAGCTCCCGAAGAGCGCAGAACCTGTTTTGCCGTGTCAATCTCAAGGTCACCTTTTTCAAAATATATCTCGAAAGTATCGAAATAATTCTGCAGGTATTTCAGCTTTTTTGTATAGTATACTACCACGGGATCATCGTAATAATTTTTCATGAAGCTTAAAAGAGACGTAAGGGTATATTTTTGTTCCGCTATTCTCTGAACGACTTCGGCATCAGGATTTAGAGGATTATAAACCAGCTGTGTGGCTATGAACATAGCCTCGACCCACCCGCCCATTATCATAAGTCCTGCAGTGCTCTCCCTGCCGCTCAGCCGGAGGTGATTTTCAATATCAGTGTAGGCATTTTTCATCAGGGTAGTGATGGTATCAGGATCAGCCATGTTAGTCTGTACTCTTTTTATAGGCTCAATGAGCATTTGATCCGGTATACCGAGCTTATTGCTCATCTCCCTTATGGTAACCATATAATCAATGACCTCCTGTCCGAAACCGAACATCTTCAGATAACTGAAATCAACTCCATAGATACCTGTATTTATTGCTGCCTGAGAATTACTGAGATAAAAATCCTTGTTTGAAACAGGATTAAGGGTTGCATCATTATAGGGAACGGCAAGCCTGTTAAAGATCACACTGACCTCCATTGGAGTGAGAAGGCCATAATATGTCTCGTTTCTGGTATTAATGTCTGCAGTTCCGGTTGAATCAGTACTATAGGTGGAAAAACTTGGTATAAATGTGTCTTTTACAGGTGCTTTGGGTTTGCAGGAAAAAAGCACTATGAGTATTATGACAAACAGTGAACAGATAAAATTTTTCATAACCGGAAGTTTGAAGTCAAAAATAATAATAAAAATGGAGAACTTACTCGGAGTTACATTTTTAAGTCACACATACTTACCCCCTTTCTCCATTCCTGCTGGGCGCCATCCCTCATGAAGACTTTTGATTGACAGACCCTCAGCCTCCTTTATATAACTGACTCCCAAATTCCTCTTCAGGGGGTTTTACATTACGATCCTATTTCCCAGCTTTTCAGAGATCATCCTTAATGCAACCTTCAGGTTCTGGTCTTTTTTCTGAAGAGCAAGAATTCTCTCAGTATCGCCGGCTTTTGCTGCCTCTACAAGCTGAGACATTATTTCCTTAAGCCTGCCCTTGATCTTGTCGCTCTTGAATTTGAGCACAGCATCAGGGACAATATCTTTTATCTTCATATCCTCGGTTTCAACATATGTCTGCTTATCTTTCCATATTCTGCTTAGCATATGAGGATCGGAAAGAAGATCAGCAGAGGATCTTGAGATTGCCGGATCCTCGTGTTTGACAAAATACTTGTCGCCGGGGAAGATACCCTGTTCAGTATAAAACCTGAATTCTTCAAAGATCTTTTGCCAGGTGTCGTAATCAAAGAGCAGATCATCAGAAATTATCTCCCTGACTATATAATCTGATACGGTAGTTACCTCCTCCTGTCCGTCCTCACTGCGTATTTTTCTTTCAAACTCAGCGCTTCCGAATTTCAGCAGAAGTCTTATTACCTCTTTTTCGGAATAATAGGTTACAACATCCTGTTTTACTTGTTTTGGAATCACCGGGGGAGGAACGGGGAGATCCTCTGGCCCGGGGTATTTGTTCCTGTTCTGGAACGAGGTCTGCTGCCGCAATTTGTTGACTTCATGGTAGAGAACCTCTTCGGTGATCTCAAGCCGGGTACTGCATTCCTTTATATAGACGGTTCTGGTTATTGTATCGGGTATTACAGCAATGGATCTGACAATATCACGGATAAGGTTGGCCTTGCGGACAGGATCATTACTGGCCTCTTCGAGAAGAAGTTCGGTTTTGAAGTGGATAAAATCCCTCTCTTTCTCCTTAAGGTATTTAAGAAATTCTTCATTGCTTACCTTTTTTGAATATGAATCAGGATCCTCCCCGTCGGGCAGAAGAACTATCCTGACATTCATTCCCTCCTCAAGTATGATGTCTATACCCCGGATAGAAGCTTTTATTCCTGCGGGATCGCCATCGTACAGAATTGTAATGTTTTGTGTGAAGCGTTTGATGAGGCGTACCTGCTCCGGGGTAAGAGAGGTACCTGATGAGGCAACAACATTTTCGATACCTGTCTCGTGAAGCGACATTACATCGGTATAGCCTTCAACAAGATAACATCTGTCTTCACTGCTGATTGCTTTCCGTGCCTGGAATATTCCGTAAACAATACGGCTTTTGTGGTAGATCTCCGATTCGGGCGAGTTTATATACTTTGCTGTTTTTACATCCGATTTAAGGATCCTTCCGCCAAAACCGAGAACCTGTCCTGACAGCGAATGAATGGGAAACATCACCCTGCCGCTGAATCTGTCAAAAACACGTTCTTCATGCTGGATGGACAGCCCGGTTTTAATCAGGAAATCCTGCTTATAACCGTCATCCAGAGCCTGTCTGGTAAAAGCATCACGTTTTTCAAAACTGTAACCTATTTCAAACTTCTTAAGGGTGTTCTGCCGGAAGCCTCTCTCACTGAAATAGGAGAGACCCACCGAGATACCCTCATCGCTCTGGAAAAGGTTTTCGGAAAATTGTCGTGCAGCATAAGCAGTCAGGATCAGAAGGCTCTCCCGCTCATTCTGCTTTTCCAGCTCCTCTGGCGAGAGCTCTTTTTCAACGACTTCAATATGATATTTGCGAGCCAGGTATTTAAGCGCCTCGGGATAGGAGAGATGCTCATGTTCCATGATAAAATTGACCGAGTTGCCTGCTTTTCCGCATCCGAAGCATTTGAATATCTCCTTCGAGGGTGAGACTGTGAATGATGGTGTCTTCTCATTATGAAAAGGACAGAGGCCCAGGTAATTAACACCACGCTTTTTCAGCGGAACAAATTCCTGGATGACATCAACGATCTGGGCGGCGTCGAGGATTTTTTCTATCGTGGGACGGTCAATCATTTATCAAAGATATTAGTAAATCAAGAAAATAATTTAATGTCGAGGAATAGATATGAACAAAAAACAGTTACACAGAGTTACACTGAGAAGACGCAGAGTTCCACGGAGTATTACGAAAGAATGTTACATTTACCTCTGTGGCCCTTTGTGTCTCCTCCGGATTTCCTCTGTGTAAGTTCTTAAATTCCCCCTTTTACCTCCTCTCGCCCTCATTCTATCATTTTTCACTAAATTTACTTTCAAAGTGCACTCTAATATGAAGAAATTAGTAATACTCACCGGCGCCGGTATGAGCTCTGAAAGCGGAATCCGTACTTTCAGGGAGGCAGGCGGATTGTGGGAAGAATATGATGTCACAGAGGTTGCTTCTCCCATGGGCTGGTGGAAGAACCAGGACCTTGTTTTGCGATTCTACAATGAAAGACGTTCTCAACTTGCAGCCTGTGAGCCAAATGAGGGTCACAAAGGTGTGGCAGCGCTTGAGAAATACTTTGATGTCCACGTAATTACCCAGAATATAGATAACCTGCATGAGCGGGCCGGAAGCACAAAGATTCTTCATCTTCACGGGGAGCTTACCAAAGCGAGAAGTACAGCCGATCCGTCATTGATATATGAAATCGGATATAAGGAAATAAAACCCGGAGATACCTGCCAAAAGGGAAGTCAGCTGCGTCCTCATATCGTCTGGTTCGGCGAAGCTGTTCCAATGATGGAAGAGGCGGTTCAGATAACATCAGCAGCAGATATTTTTGTTGTAATAGGCTCCTCGTTAAATGTGTATCCTGCTGCCAGCCTTCTTGAATATGCACCACAGAATGCATCATTATGGCTCATAGATCCTAATGATGTGATAATTCCGGCCTACAGGAAGGTTGAGGTGATAAGGGCTAAGGCATCGGGGGGTGTCAGAATTCTGAAGGAGAGATTGACAAAGCATTCTTAATCCTAATCACTACCTTTACACAGTAAAGTATTAAACATGAAGCAACCTGACAGAAAAATAATCCTCGCCATCACCGGTGCCAGCGGATCAATATATGCAAAGACCCTGCTTGATAAATTGCATAGCTTGAAAACCCCTCTGGAGGAGATCGCAGTGGTCTTTTCTGATAACGCAAAGGAGATCTGGGAGTATGAACTGGGGGAGAAATACAACCCGGCAGTGCCTGCGAAGGAGTATGACAATGATTCTTTTTATGTGCCATTCGCATCAGGCTCATCAGACTATGACACTATGATAATTTGCCCGGCATCGATGGGAATGATCGGCAGGATAGCCAATGGAACATCAGAGGATCTTATAGCCAGAGCTGCCGATGTGATACTGAAGGAGAAGCGAAAACTGATTCTTGTTCCTCGCGAAACGCCCTATAATCTGATCCATATCAGGAATATGGAAACCCTTACTCTGGCGGGGGCGATAATCTGTCCGGCAACACCCTCTTTCTATAACAGACCTCGGACAATAGATGATCTTGTCCTGACAGTCGTTGAAAGAGTTCTTTCCCTTACCGGATTTGATACTTATACTCATCGGTGGATGGAAAATGATTGACAGGCGGATAATAAAATTCTTTAAGAGGCATCATGTTCTCACAGTGGCCACAACTACTGAAAATGAACCGTGGTGTGCCAATTGCTTTTATGTTTACCTGGAAGATGATAATGCACTTGTATTTACAACAGACATGAATACGCGTCATGGAGAGGGATTTCTAAAAAATCCCCTGGTAGCAGGCTCTGTGGTGCTTGAGACCAGAATCATCGGAAACATACGGGGTATTCAGTTCCAGGGGATTGTTTCAGAACCCGAAGGAGAAATGGCAGAAAAGTCCCAAAAAGCCTATATCCGGCGATTTCCCGTCGCAATGCTGCTGGACACACATTTATGGATTGTGCGCCTTACTCACATTAAGATGACCGACAACAGGCTGGGATTCGGGAAGAAGCTGGTGTGGCCTTATCTCCCCATCTGCTGCTTCACGATCTTTGCAATGTACTTCCCCAATATATCAAACTCAATATTTACCACTGTTCCCTTTTTGATCTGGTGAAAATTTGTGACCTCGTAAGTGAAAGGAATTATTGCTACTTCAAATGATTTTAGCTGTGAGTTGACAACTGTAAGGCTGACTCCGTTAACCGAAACAGATCCTTTTTCCACAGTAATATAATCATCCTGAAGCGGCTCATATTCAAAGGTATAATACCAGCTGCCCCCTGCCTCTTTTACCTCGGTGCATACAGCAGTCTGGTCAACATGACCCTGTACCATGTGTCCGTCAAGACGACCGTCAAGCTTTGCACTGCGCTCCAGGTTCACCTTGTCGCCAACCCTGAGGAGCCCCAGGTTTGACTTCTCAAGAGTCTCCCTGATTGCTGTAACGGTATAGGTGTCTCCTTCTTTTTTTACAACGGTGAGACAAACTCCGTTATGAGAGATACTTTGATCAATCTTCAGCTCTTTGGTAAAGAAGCACTTCATAGTTATATGAAGATTGTCTTTTTCTCTTTCAATTTTTACAACCGGAGCGGCTTCTTCTACTATTCCTGAAAACATGTCTTAAATTATTAAATACTGTACAAAAATAATGGTTTATGATACTTAACCACAAAGAACACAAAGTACACACGAAGGTACAAAAAGGAATCGCCATAGATTTTCTATCGCATATAATGCATCATCTATCTCCCCCCCGCTCCCTCTCGCCCTCTCGCTCTCCCGCCTTCTTCCTTACCTTGCTTTTATCCACCGGAAATCCATCCCGCTTCCATGCAATAATACCGCCTTCAAGGTTATATACTTTCAGGAATCCCATATCGTAACACAATTCAGCTGCCCGCCTGCTTCTGAAATCATCTGTACAATAAAGAAACAGAGCGCAGTTTCTGCTTATTGTGTCGGCTGCCATATTAAGATCTTTAGCCGAAGGAATATTTATTGCATCTTTAATCCTTCTTCCTTTGAATTCAAAAAACTGTCTTACATCGATCAGCAACGCAGAATCCTCCCTTAAATATTGAAGGTGAAAATCATACGGCTCAAGCGATACATATTTAGCTGTATCAGAATCCTGTGCAAAAAGGCAGTAATAATAAATAATACAAAATATAGTGAGTAAGTATCTCCTCATATTTATTAATTCAATCATAAAAATAATACTTTTAGTTAACCTCATTATATGTTATGAAGATTGCTTCGTCTTCCGCTTCGCGGAATCCTCGCAATGACGGTATCCTCAATTATCATTCCTGTATCAATGATTACCTGAACTACCTTCAATAATCCGTTATTGCTTCTCCCGCGCAGCGGAAGAAGCAATCTTGATCCCCAACCACCAAATCACCTCCGTCATTACGAGGAGTGAATCAACGAAGCAATCTCCATAACTTAATTAAAAATTACAGAATTAACCCCCCTTTAGGTGGGCAGGGGGGTGTTTTTTTCTTATCTTTGCCCGTTTCATTTTAGTTTACAGCATAATAACATGATAAAACGGTTTCCTGAACATAAAAATCTTGATCTTTCAAGGGTAAACAGGGATATTCTAAAGGTTTGGGATGAGAATGACACTTTCCGGAAAAGCGTCCGTGAGCTGAAAGGAAAAGGAGAATTTGTTTTTTATGAAGGGCCCCCTTCAGCAAACGGCATCCCGGGTATCCATCATGTAATGGCCCGTACTATTAAGGATGCGATATGCCGTTATAAGACACAGTGCGGTTATGAAGTAAAACGCAAAGCAGGGTGGGATACACATGGTTTACCGATAGAGCTTGGAGTGGAAAAAGCCCTGGGCATAACCAAGGAGGATATAGGTACAGAAAAGATATCAATAATAGAATTTAATAATGCCTGCCGGAAGGATGTTATGAAATACACCGACCAGTGGGAGGATCTGACGCGTAAAATGGGTTATTGGGTAAACATGGATCATCCCTATGTAACCTATGATAACCGTTATATTGAGACTCTTTGGTGGCTCCTGAAACAGCTTCATACAAAAGGTTTTCTTTACCAGGGATATACTATCCAGCCATTTTCACCGGCAGCCGGAACCGGACTCAGCTCTCATGAACTAAACCTGCCCGGTTGTTACAAGGATATAAAGGATACAACCTGCATTGCACTCTTCAGGGTCATACGGGATGAAAAATCAGAATTCCTCTTTAGTCATATTGATACACTCTCTGTCCATATTATGGCATGGACAACAACACCCTGGACGCTTCCTTCCAACACTGCCCTGGCTGTTGGTGAAGAGATTAAATATATAAAGGTTAAGAGCTTTAATCCTTATTCGGGAGAACCCATTACTGTTGTCATCGCTAAAGACCTTATCCATCAAATATTTCCCGAGGCTAATGTGGGTCTTCATTTTTCGGAATACAAGCCGGGTGATAAGAAATTACCCTATAAAGTACTTGATGAATTTTTAGGGAATAAACTGGAAGGTATTAATTATGAACAGCTTATAGACTGGGTAAAACCTGATGATGGAGCCTTCAAAATTCTTACGGGAGATTTTGTTACTACTGAGGATGGAACCGGCATTGTCCATATTGCACCAACTTTTGGAGCCGATGACTATAAGATTGCAAAAGAATATGGTATTCCGCCGATGATGCTGAAAAGAAAAGACGGCTCGATGGGACCAATGGTTGATAAAAGAGGTTATATGATGCCTGTTTCCGATCTGGATGAAAAATTTGTCCGGGAACGTGTTAATACGGAGACATATAAGGATTTTGAAGGACGGCCGGTAAAAAATGAATATGACGATAAAATTGCCCCGGAAAGTGATACTCTTGATGTTGACATTGCCGTAATGCTTAAACAGGGCGGGAAGGTATTCAGGATCGAAAAGCAGATTCACAGCTATCCTCACTGCTGGCGTACCGACAAACCGGTTCTTTATTATCCGCTTGATGCATGGTTTATCCGCACTACAGCCCTGCGCGACAGGATGATCGAACTTAATAATACCATTAACTGGAAACCTTCTTCTACAGGAACAGGAAGATTCGGCAAGTGGCTCGAGAATCTTGTGGACTGGAACCTCTCCAGATCACGGTTCTGGGGAACTCCCCTGCCAATATGGCTGACCGGGGACAGGAAAGAAGAAAAGTGCATAGGATCGGCAGAGGATCTGAAAGAGGAAATTGACAAATCCATACAAGCAGGATTCATGAAGAAGAATCCGCTGGCAGGTTTTATTCCGGGGGATAACTCACAGGCGAACTATGAGAAGTTTGATCTGCACCGTCCCTTTGTTGATGAGATAATCCTTGTGAGCTCTTCAGGAAAGAAAATGTTCCGCGAACCGGATCTTATTGATGTATGGTTCGACTCGGGCGCTATGCCGTACGCCCAGGCACACTATCCTTATGAGAATAAAAAGAATTTCAGCGACATGTTCCCGGCCGATTTTATTGCCGAAGGTGTAGACCAGACAAGAGGATGGTTCTTTACACTCCATGCAATAGCGGTAATGACATCCGATTCCGTGGCATTTAGAAATATCATATCAAATGGACTGGTGCTCGACAAGAATGGTAACAAAATGTCGAAACGTCTTAAAAATGCTGTTGATCCTTTCTCAACAATTGAAGAATATGGTTCGGATCCCCTCCGCTGGTACCTTCTCACTAATGCACAGCCCTGGGATAATCTGAAATTCGACTTCGCGGGGATTGATGAGGCTAAACGCAAATTCTTCGGTACAATTTACAACACCTATTCCTTTTTTGCCCTCTATGCAAATGTCGATAATTTCAGACATACCGAAAAAGATATTCCGGTAAATGAACGACCGGAAATTGACCGATGGATCACCTCTCTTCTAAATTCACTGATAAAAGAGGCGGGGAGATGTTATGAGGATTATGACCTCACCCGTGCAGGGCGGGCAATACAGGATTTTGTAACGGAGAATCTCAGTAACTGGTACGTGAGGCTTAACAGGAAACGTTATTGGGGAGGCGATTATGACCACGATAAAATAGCAGCTTACCAGACCCTGTATGCATGTCTTGAGACAGTCAGCAGGCTTGCGGCTCCTATTGCTCCTTTCTATATGGAGATGCTCTTCCGCGACCTTAATCTCACAACCGGAAAGCATAAGGAAGAATCAGTTCACCTGGTGCTTTTCCCCGAATATGATGACAGCCTGATAGATAAGGATCTGGAAGAGAAGATGGACATTGCACAGACTATATCTTCAATGATCCTTGGATTAAGAAGGAAAGTAAGCATAAAAGTGCGTCAGCCGCTCGCAAAAATAATGATCCCCCTTCCTGATAAAACCTTCAAAAAGAAATTTGAAGCCGTTAAGGACCTTGTCCTTACAGAGGTGAATGTCAAAGAGGCAGAATATATTGATGATACTTCATCCATTCTTGTTAAAAAGATCAAGCCGAACTTCAAGACACTCGGTCCCAGGTATGGGAAGCTGATGAAGAAGATAAGCAATGCCGTATCAGGTTTGTCACAGCAGGAAATAGCATCCTTTGAAGTTGACGGATCACATAAAATAAGTATTAACGGGCAGCAAATTATACTTACCACCGAAGATGTTGATATCATCTCTGAGGATATCCCCGGCTGGCAGGTTGCCAATGAGGGAAGACTCACTGTCGCCCTCGACATTACAGTCACGGATGAGCTTCGCTACGAAGGTGTTGCCAGGGAGTTTGTCAACCGTATTCAGAATATCCGCAAGGAGAACGGCTATGATGTTACCGACAAGATAACAGTACAGATCGAGGATCATGAGTTTGTAAGGGAAGCTGTGAAGAGACATGCTTCTTATATCGGATCACAAACCCTGGCTGCGGCAGTATCACTATCTGATAGGCTTGCCGGCAGTGATGTCAGAGAGGTTAAGATTGATGAGGTAGTCATTAAAGTGAGTATCAGCAAAATAAGCTAAAAGAGGGCGGTCTCTTTTTCATGACTATTGGAACTCTTTTGCTAAATTTGTATTAATCTAAATATAAATGAATGAAACGTATATTAGTAACCGGCGGTGCCGGATTCATCGGTTCACATCTTTGCGAAAAGCTTCTGAACATGGGACATGAGGTAGTATGTCTTGATAACTTCTTTACAGGTTCAAAACAGAACATCATACATCTTCTTGATAATCATCATTTTGAGTTAATACGTCACGATATTACCATGCCGGTATATCTTGAAGTTGACGAGATTTATAACCTTGCCTGTCCTGCCTCACCTGTACACTATCAGTATAACGGCATCAAGACAATAAAAACCTCAGTCATGGGGGCGATAAACACTCTCGGGCTTGCAAAAAGAACCAGATCGAAAATACTGCAGGCATCAACGAGTGAGATTTATGGAGATCCCGCTGTGCACCCCCAGCCGGAAAGTTATTGGGGAAATGTAAATCCCCTGGGCCCACGGGCATGTTATGATGAAGGAAAACGCTGTGCCGAAACCCTTTTCATGAATTACCATAATCAGAACAAGGTAAGAATAAAAATTTCCCGGATCTTTAACACTTACGGTCCGCGGATGAGTTCTGATGACGGCAGGGTCATCTCAAACTTCATCGTACAGGCACTGAAGGGGAATGATATTACTATTTTCGGTGATGGCACCCACACACGTAGCTTCCAATATGTGGATGATCTTATTGATGGACTGATTAAGCTCATGGATACTCCCGACACTTTTACCGGACCCGTGAATCTTGGCAATCCGATTGAGATGTCAGTTAATGATCTTGCACAGACGATCATCAGGATCACCGGCTCAAAGTCGAAAATTATCTGTCTGCCTCTGCCTGAGGATGATCCGAAACAGAGAAGACCGGATATTGCTCTCGCAAAAAAAGTATTGAACTGGGAACCAACGGTGGATTTGGAAGATGGATTGGGGAAGACTATTGAGTATTTTAGGGATTTATAAACCCCCCAACATCCCGCTAACGCGGGACTAAATTGTAGAAGTAATTAAGTGAGGAATTGAATTTAAATCCCCTTCAGAGGGTGGTCCCGAGTACTCGGGACCGGGGGTTACTTCTGCTTCATCTTCGCATCGATACTCAATGTGGCATGGGGAACTGCCCTTAGTCTCTCTTTAGAGATAAGCTTGCCTGTTTCGCGGCATATTCCGTAGGTCTTGTTCTCTATCCTTACAAGAGCAGCCTGAAGGTGCTGAATAAATTTCAGCTGGCGTTGTGCCAGTCTGCCAGCCTCCTCTTTTGATAAAGTAGTTGCACCCTCCTCAAGAACTTTAAAGGTGGGAGATGTATCCATAGTGTCATTACTCTCTTCGTGAGTTATGCTGGATTTCAGTATCTCGTAATCTTTCCTGGCCTTATCCAGCTTCGCAAGGATAATCTGCCTGAATTCCTCAAGCTCTTCATCCGAATATCGTGTCTTTTCCGCCATAACCTAACGGTATTTGTAATGCCGCAAAGGTAGGATTATTTAATTAATATAAAAATGCAGGGGAAATTCCCCTGAACCCTTTTTTACGTTCTTTCTTTGTTCGTCCAAAGAAAGAACCAAAGAAAGGGCGCCGGAAACGAAAAATTAATGATTTTGTTTCGCACAAGCTTGCCCGAACTATGGCCCAAAACCAGTTGTCATTTCCGGCCTCCTTTTCTTTGTTTCATTTCTTTTGGAGGAGCAAAAGAAATGAAAAAACAAAAAAGTATCTTTGAATTCATTTAGATATTTTCCAAACATGACAACAAAAACACCTCCGGAGGAAATAAATAAAGCCGATATATTAAAAAAGCAGGTAGTACCAAAATGGTACGCCATCTACACCCATCCCCGTGCTGAAAAACAAGTCCATGCAAGACTTATCGAGGTTGATGTTGAAACATACCTTCCGCTTCAGAAGACCTATCGCCAATGGAGTGACAGGAAAAAGCTGATAGAGAAACCGCTGCTTTCTTCATATGTCTTTGTAAAGGTAATACCTGTTGAGTTTCCAAAAGTGTATAAGGCCGAAGGTGTTGTTAAATTTGTTTCCTTTGAAGGGCATCCCGTTGCCATACCTCAGAAACAGATAGATAATCTGCGGCTTCTTATTGACAGTAATGCAGAAGTCGAAGTCACATCTGAGAAATTCGAAAAAGGCGATGAAGTGGAAGTTATCATGGGTTCTATGATAGGGCTGACCGGAGAACTGATAAAGATAGGACGAAAAAAACGTGTAATTATCCGGATTGACAAGCTCGAACAGAATATTGTACTGACAATACCGGTGACTTTTCTAAGGAAACTTTGATTTAAATATCCGCCCCCTTCAGCCTTATTTTGATCTTAAACGAATTAGGTGTATTCTTTTCACTTAAAAGTATCAGATATCCTCCTCCTCCTGCACCTGAAAGCTTCCAGGCCATGGCTTTCTTTCTGTACAGATCCATGATTTGAGCAATTTTAGGATTCACCATTTTCGGGAACATTCTTACCTGGGAATGAAATGAATCAAGAAATCCCTGAGAAAATTTGTTAATGTCCTTTGAAATAAGTCCTTCCCAGGCCAGATCTGCTGCAGATGTAAGGAGTTTTACATTCTTTGTATTGATATTTGTATTGGAAAGTACATCAAAATTAACAGGACGTGGCCAAAGGGTTACCATAAATAGTCTGTCCTCAAGCCATTTTATAATATCAGGATCTGAGATAGTTTCAAATCTTGACGGCCAATATTTACCTTTTTCATAGTAGAATTTGTTTATGCCGGGCATAGTTATCCCTATTGAAT
>Ga0307419_10000161_pt1 | contig 29727 bp, 28 predicted proteins | sample SalMarWE160230MG_2_FD_202512 | JGI IMG/M metagenome (GOLD analysis project Ga0307419, IMG submission 202512) | Salt marsh sediment microbial communities from the Plum Island Ecosystem LTER, Massachusetts, United States - WE1602-30 | ecosystem: Environmental > Aquatic > Marine > Intertidal zone... | reverse complement strand
GTGAATTTGGAAATGCTTGGGAAAGAAAAGGATTTTTTCCACCTGAAATGGCTATATCAGCAAAAATTGCTAAGTATGTTAGAGAAATTGGTTATGATTGGGTTATCCAAAGTGGAATTGCCTATCCTGGAGAAGTAAATAAGCTTCCATGGCCTTATGATATTATCTATAAATCTCCCAATGGGTTAAAGCTAATTTTTAGAGACGACATCTTGAGTAATAAGATCTCTTTTAATAAAATCACAGCTAAAGAATTCATAAAAGAATTGAAAAATGTGCACAAAGATGAGAAACTACATTACAAAAACAATACATATATAGTAACTGCGATGGATGGAGAGACTTTTGGGCATCATATCAAAAATTATGAAAGAACCTTTATGAAAAAAGTATTAGAAATAATAAATAATGATGAAGAGATCGAAATTACCTTTATCAGTATGCTAGATCAATATTTCCCAATTAGTGATATAAAATTAGTCCCACAAGAATCGAGCTGGAGTACTACCGAGAATGACATCAAGCAAAATTTACCCTATCCTCTTTGGCATAATCCATTAAATAAAATTCACAATTATTACTGGAAAATTGTTAAAAGTTTGAATAATCTAATGCATTTGGCAGATACATTAGATTTAACTAAAGAATGGAACATTCAGAATTATTACAATACCGCACGATGGTTTTATGACAGAAGTATCTGTTCAGATACTACATGGTGGGCAAATCCAAAACGTGGAATATGGAGTCCAAATATGATCTATAAAGGAGTTGTACTATTAATGAAAGCAGCCCTCAATGCACACTTAGCGTTGATTCATGCTAATAGAGAAGATGGTGAGGGATATTATGATGCAATACTTTATTATCATGGGCTATTAATGATGGAGATATCGGTTTTTGCTCAAAAGAATATAAAATGAGAGTATGCTTAAATCAAGATCTAAATAATAGGTTATTATCTTAATAAACTAGCAAAGATAATGATAAACTATAAAATTATTGATTCCATATTGTACTAAGAAACAATAATAATCATTATTTAATATAGATAAGCTATTAACTATGACTTATTATGTCTGATGATAAAGAAACTGTAAAGAAAATTAAGTATTGTGTTCATTGTGGAACCGAAGTAAGTGATTCGGAAATTTATTGTCCAAAATGTGGGAAATTAGTTGCGAAATTAATTAAACCTCAATCTAAAAAACCTCCATCGATTTCACGTATATGCCCTGGATGTGGATCTATTATTACCTCTCAAATCTTAGAACAATGCCCTATATGTAATGCCAAATTAGAGAAAGCAATCAAACAACCTAGAACAGAATCTGAAGAAAAATCTCAAAGAAAGACGGGAGTAATATTTACAAATAAAAAATTTGTATCAGAACAAAAATTCGCTGTGAAAAAGGATGTGTGGACAATTCGTGAAGGTATAAGTATCTTCACTAATGCCTTAATGGTTTACGTTTTTCTCCGATTTTTAATAATTATATTGATTGTTAGCCAAAACAGTTCTCTAGGATCAGTTGATATAAATATGGGAATCCTATTATTAGAACAAATACCCACTATCATTTTTGGAGTTTATCCAATATGGTATATCTATTCTAAAAAGCATGATTTTAAAAAGATAGGATTAAACTTTAAAAACAACAAAATCTTTATCACTTTTTTAATAGGTATTTTAGGAGCTATATGTTTGATTTTGATTGATTTATCGTCAAACTTCATCATCGATTTTACGTATAATCTTGGAATTAATGTTTATGATATTAAAACTTATATTGTTGAAGAGAATCAACTTATTAGGGATGCTGGTATTCTTTGGATAATTCCCTTAATAATTCTATTATGCTTAGGAACTATTTCAACTGAGATAGTTTACCGGGGTGTATTACATAATACTTTAAAAGAATATTTCGATAATAAATTGACAGGACGAATTACAATTATTTTAACAGTTGCTTTAACCTATTCTGGACTCATTCTCTTTTTTACTTTCCCGGCAGGAGTCTATTTCTTTTTAATAAACTTCTTGGTATTTAGTGTGTTAGGAATTGTATATGAAATCAATGGAAATCTCTTTAATACTATAATAGCAGGCATTATATATGACATCTTAATTATCTTGATAATTTATCACAATATCACTTTATTTCTATAATTCTCTTTATGCTTTAATATGCAACTTTAATAATAAGAAAATTACATATCTCTAGTGGTATTATTAATAATTGAAATTTTACATCATTAAATTGATTGGAGTATTGAAATTTGGGTAAAAGAATCTATCGAAATAAAGGAAAAAAAGCAAATATCGTTATTTCGATAGCGGGAGCTCACGGCGTTGGTAAAACTACTGTGTTTAACATGTTCAAAAAAAAATATAATGACAATAATAAATTCAAATTCTTTCCAGAACGCTATATTAAAAAGCCACCTTTTCCATTTGGATCGACAGACAAAAATATTGGATTTAGGAGCGAATTTCATTTCCTTCAGCAATTAACTCGTAGGAATACGAATATTGTTAATTTTGATAAATCATACAATGGAAGAATCATACTACTTGATAGAACTCCAATTTGTGTCTTGATATACTCAAAAGGGCTAAATCTCAAGAGTAAAGATTATGATCTCATTTTAAACATGTACAATTCTGTAGATTGGAGAGAAGATTACGTAATTTACCTTACAGCTGAACCAGATACCATTTTAAAGCGGATTTACCAACGAGGGTCCTTAGAAGAAATAAGAAGGGAGTGGAATGAACATAAAAGAAATTATTTACTCAAAATTCTTTCGTATTATGATGATTTTTTGATTACAAAAACCGATAAAACAAAAATCTTAATGATCAATACAGAGTATTTATCATTAGAAGATATTATAAAAAAAATCGAAGAATTGATTTCTCAATTAACGGGATATTCCTTCAAAAAGATAGAAAAACCGCCTTCTACTCAAATGACGTTGACAAATTTTTTGAAATAAAACATAACAAAATATATTAGTCTTTATTCTATGTTTTAATAAATAAAGATTAGTTTACTCGATTGATATTATAATTTACTTTATTTGAAAAAAAATGTCGTCCTTAGCCCAAGATATTAGAGAAAATATGATGAGTATCCTCCGTACTGAGGAAGAAAAAACAGATTTAGAGAATTTAGCTGTTCTTTCAAGAGTAGGAATAAAAGTTGCTTCTGCTACATCATCTGAATTAGATGCTGATGCAACTTCCGCTTCAAGTACGGCTTTGATAGATTTAGGTTTGCGATTAAGCGAAGCAACAGCTCATGGCGCACTTACAGAGATAATTCTCCATAATACTTTCGGTTATAGCATTCTATTAGCTATTAACGATGAATATATCGTATTTGGAGGATTGAAAAATGTCTTTAGAATAGGATACTACTTAGGTTATCTGCGTGAATTGGCAAAAAAACTAAATCTTTTGATTTCTGGGGATAAAATCACTGAAATGAAGTTATCTCTTGATGCCTCTGAAAAAGCAAAATTAGGGATCCAAATAGAAGAAGAAGAATTATCAGTAATCAAACCATCTATAGAGCAAGATAAAGCTGCATTAGATGATTTACTTGGATTTTTAGATGTTTGGGAAAAGGAAGGCATCGATGAGGCAGAACTTGAAACTAACATTAATAGCAACATTATATCAATCCCAAAATCCATTGGTATGGAATATGAGAAAACTGGTGGACCACATGTCGATAGGGTTGCAATCAAACACCATGAACAAGCTCAAATGAATTTAGGTTCTCAATTCAAAATATATGATGATGAAATTCCTCCAATTCCACTTGAAGATTACACTCCCATGGAAATTGAAGAAGATGCATCTGTAGATGAACCTACAATATATCAAGAACCTATATCACCCAATACTTTACCTTCCTTTGACGAATTAACACCTCCAAATTTTGATGGTGAATTTGAAGCCGCTTCTGAATATGAGGTTGAATTCGTATTAGATGAGGAATCTGAAGCTTTTGAGTCCATTCTGAAGGATCTTGGATGGGATGAAGATGAGGAGTAGTAATTTCCTAATTTCATCGATCTGAGCGTTTACGGAATTATTCCTTTGAAATAATTTAGTAAAAATAATTTATTCTATATATATAGTAAATTATTTTTCGAAAAAGTCTTAAATAAAATTCTCACATAACTTATATTAAATTATTTTTAACTAAAAAAAAACTAAATAAAAAAAGGAAAAAATATGACTGAAACATCAGAAATCCTCATAGGATCATCAAATACAAGAAAAAAGTTACTATTTGCATTTCCACGGGTGGGTAGTTCATTAGTAATAGGATTGGAGGGATTTGCTCTATTTAACTTATATTATAATGGTTTTGGTCTATCTGCTTTATTAGTTACTTTGGCTCAAGCTATTGGCTTCATTGTTATAGGTTTTGGACAATTTTTTTTTGGATGGATAAGTGATGCGAAATATACAAAATGGGGCAGGAGAAAACCTTATATAATAATATTAGCTCCACTATTAGGAATCTCTTTTATATTTTTATTTCTACCCACTTTATTTTTGCCAGATCTAGTTCTATTACCCTCTGATGAGCTTTCTCCTGAAAGTACTTCCATGTTATTTATCTGGTTTTTAATATGGGATATACTATTTAAAATAAGTTATTCTTTGACTACTGTTTATCAATCTTGGATGGCAGAACAATTCATTAATTCTGAACGCCCTAAAGTGTCCCAATTTCAAAATTACTTTAATTGGATAGGAAATGGCTCAATGGCTTTAGTATCTATATTAGTCCTTACTAGTTATGTAAATATTTTATCACCGCCTCAACCTGATCCCCCAGCTCCACCAATTCCCCTAAATCCTAATGCGCCCATACCAATGGATTTTTTGATTTTCGTGATACTTTTTGGGATAATTGCTACTGTTGCTTTTATTTTAGTAGCAATTTTTATGCCCACGGAACCCAAATTTGAGATCAAAACGAAATTAAAAGAAAATCTGAAAATAGTTTTGAGAAATCGGAACTATCTTTTAATAACATTGATGATTGGAATTTCGAGCTTAGCATGGTCTCTCTTAAATAATGCTTTATTAGCGTATACTCAAGGAGCATTGTTCCTACGTGGTACAGATTTTTATATCATTGCTGGATGTTTACTTATAGGCATTTTTACTTTCTTATCCTTATGGAGAAGAATATTAGAAAAGCGTGGAAAAAAGAACACATTACTAATTATATTTCTTTTTGCTGTGATTACATTGCCAATTTCTTTATTAGTTTTAATTGACGCATTCCCAAGGCTGCTTCTAGGAATAATCTTTATAATAATTGGTACTGGAAGTTTAGGTGGGTGGTATCTCTTTCCATATATAGTATATGCGGATGTTGCTCAAGATGATGAACAACAAACGGGACAGCTAAAAGCGGGAGTCTATGCCGGATTTAATAGTATTATATTAAATCTTTTTCAAGCATTTGGAGTTTTTGGTTTGGGAGTAGCTATTGAAAGTCTTCCTATAATAACATTAACTGGAGGATCGGTTGCACTTGGATTAATTCTATTTGGTCCAATTTCCTCAGCTATCTTATTGATCGCATTCTTTTATACTAGAAAATATGTCAAATTGGATTATGACTGGGAGAAAAAATAATATAGGACTTTAAATCTACATTTATTTTTTTTACTTTTTTAAATAGGAAAAAAAAAAAAGAAAGCTTTCTTTTATCAATTAAGCATGTCAATAAACGAGAAAGTTTTAGAGATTTATCATGATTATCATATTTGTCCTCATTGTTTAGGTAGGATGTTCTCTCTTTATGCTACATATACAACTAATTTCGAAAGAGGAAATTCTATCTTACTAACCCTCACGATGCAATTACACGAAAATTACTTATCTAGTAATGAAAAAAATAGTGATACTGTTAATAATTTAAGGTTATTGGCTGAAAAAGCGAAATTTGTTCCAGCTATAAAAGTTATGGAAAAAGAAGGATTAAATTTTGAGAGCGAGATAATTAAACCTTCTTGTTATCTTTGTAATGATATTTTTTCGGATTTATCAAAATACACGCTAGAAGCAATTAAAAAGCTTGAACATCTTGAGTATGAGAGTTTTTTAGTAGGAACAGACTTGAATGGTAAGATCATCAATATTGAGGATGAATTCAAGGTTAGGTTTAAAATATTAGGCTCTGAGTCTTTTAAAAGCCATTTTAATAGAGAAGTGGGGAAATTATTATCAACTCAGATTAATAAAACTACAGATTTTGCGAATCCAGATATTACGATTATTTTCTCACTAAATTTTGATTCTTTTTCAACCAATTTACTAATTAGATCACTATTCATCTATGGAAAGTATAATAAACTAATAAGAGGGATTCCGCAAACTCACTGGGACTGTAGAAGATGTAAGGGCAAGGGATGTGAGTTTTGTAATTATACAGGAAAGCAACACCAAACGAGTGTTGAGGAATTGATCATTCCTGAATTTATTAAAGCATCAAAATCGACTGGAGTCAAATTTCACGGTGCTGGAAGAGAAGATATAGACGTGAGAATGTTGGGAGAAGGGCGCCCTTTTATTTTAGAATTACAGAATCCTGTATTAAGAGATTTGAATCTGGAAAATCTTGAAAAAAAAGTAAATAAAACAACCAGGAAAAAGGTTAAGATTCACGATTTACAATTTAGCAATAAAAATCAAGTCATATCAATTAAAAATAATGCTGAAAACACACAAAAAATATATAAGGCACTCGTACAATCAGAAAAAAGGATTTCTAAATTGCAATTTGCTGAATTTTTAAATCTCTTACAAAATCAACTTGTTGGTAAGAAGTTATCTCAAAGAACTCCTGAAAGGGTATCTCATCGACGAGCAGATAAAATAAGGACGAAACACATATATGGACTTGATGGAAGATATTTTAAGTCAGACCTTTTTGAATTTACGATAAAAACTCAAGGAGGCACATACATAAAAGAATTGATAAACGGAGATGAAGGAAGAACAAAAAACTCGTTTACAGAATTATTTGGTGCTCCTCTCATTTGTAAAGAACTAGATGTTCTCCATATAGATCTTTGAACTTGATACTTTAAAAATCGCAAAATAAATATACTATTATACATATATTAACTAAATTATAATATTTATGAAACTCATAACTGATATCGATTCATCAGAACGTTTAGATGGTAAGTAGTATGGTATTCATTCGGTTTTACTCAAAAACTAATGAATCGAGTCGTAAGGTGGGAGAAAATGGTCTTACACAAAGGATATAGAAATAAGTGTCGAAATCGGCATCGAAAAAATGTAAGAGATAAGGGTATAGGTTCCGTAGACAAATATTTATTAGAATTTGAAGTCAATGATAAAGTCGATATCATTACAAACCCCTCTCAACACAAGCGTGGAATGCCTCATCGAAGATATCATGGTCTAACTGGAACAATTAAGGGTTTTAGAGGAAGATGTTTTGAAATTCAAGTGAAATTAGGTAATTCAAAAAAATTACTAATAGTGGGAAGAGAACATCTTAGATTAAGTAATTCTTCAATCAAAAATTAAAATCATTAAATACAAGATTAATCATGTCTGGGCGTAAAATAAAGGAGAGAGCTGTTTCAATACCGGAAGTAAAAAAAATTATGGAAAATGTAAAGGAGAAAATTGAACAAATTGACACGGAAGAGGGAATTTCTCACTTTCAAGAGATTACCTTTAATTATGTGAACAAGTTTGCTAAAATGAGTGAAAAGGATGGAACCAAACTTCAAAAATTCTTAATGGATAAATATGACATTGAAGAAACTTATGCAATAAATATCGTAAACATTTATCCACGAACGATTCCTGAATTAAGAATGATTTTAGAAAAAAGTGTTGCTGGAAAATCTTTAAGTGAAGATGAATTACAAGATCTCCTTTATCAAATGGAAGAACTTATATCCGTATAAATTTAGATACATATTCAAAGAAATTCCCAACCCGAAGAATTTAAAATACATGTTATTATTAAATTTAATGAGATGTCCTTTTTAGGATAGGAATCATTCTAAGACAAGGAATATTAAAAATAAAAATTAATTATGTTCCTCTGGAAAATAAATAACAAGAAAATTGGTGCTTATGGAAAGACCTCGAGATCGATCCAGACGAAAACCTCGAAAATCCGACTTTCGAGGAAAAGATCAAGGGAAAAAAAAGCAATTTATCAAGAAATATAGAGAGCTTGTTATTATAGACTTACTTCTCCACGGACATCCAGAGGAAGACAAACCTAGTTGGTCAAAAACACCAATTGCGCAAGTTATTACATTCCCTGATTTTGTTTTGTACGAAGTGAAAATGAATAGAGATTCTGAAATAAGAGTACAGGAAAAGGCTACTTACGAAGACTTTATGAGACAGAATAAACTTCGGGATGTCATTAAAAAAATCGATTATAACGACTTAACAAACACTTCAAAAGCACTTCTTCAGCAAGTACTTGAACAAGAAGTATCAAATTTTGAAGAAGAATTCATTAATTTCTTCAATAATTCCACTTCGATCACACCACGAATGCATGCATTAAAACTTTTACCTGGAATAGGACAAAAACACATGTGGGAGATCCTCAATGCAAGGAACAGACAAAAATTTACAACATTTCAAGATATATCTGATCGTACTAGTTTATCAAATCCAAAAAAATTGATTGCTCAAAGAATAATTAAAGAACTTCAAAGAGAAGGAGTAAAATATTACTTGTTTTCTAAGACACAAAAATATGAATGAAAAAATGAATCTTGCAGAGACTCGACTTATTTTGAATACAATCGGCGTTATCCCGAATAAGAGTCTCGGGCAAAATTTTTTGATTGATAGAAATATACTCATTAAAATGATAAATGAAGCTGAGATCTCCAAAGAGGAAACAGTCTTAGAAATAGGAGCCGGTATAGGAGCACTAACTACAGAACTGGAGAAAAAGGCAAAAAAAGTATATGCATATGAGATCGATGGGGTACTCTATCAATACCTTAAAGATAAATTTTCAATTTCAAAAAATGTTAAAATTATTAATGCTGATGTTCTAAAATCCAATATTCCACCTCATGATAAAATAGTTTCAAACATTCCTTATACTATTACTGGTCCAATACTCGAAAAATTTTTTTATAAGGAAAATTGTCCAGTTGGTATAATGATTATTGAAAACTCTCTCTCACAGAGGATTTTAGACCCTAAAATATACAAAAACTTCTCCCGATTAGGTGTTACATTTAATGCTTTTATGGATCTTACGAATAAATATCGAATTTCAAGAAAATGTTTTTATCCAATACCATCCATTGATTTAGCTCTTATAAAAATCAAACCAAAAACAACCTTGAATTCGTTTCTCAACGAGTCCAAAAGAAGGAAATTCTTCATTGAATTTATCGCTGGTATCACTCCCTATAAGAATAAAACATTTTCTAATTCTTTAAAGTTATATATTAAGAATACATCATCACTCACTATGTCCGAATCAGATATTTTAAATTTTTTGAAATCCAATTCGATTTCAGATGAAAAACTCTTTCATATTCAAATTGATGAATTAATTACAGCTTGTAAACTTCTCTTTGAATATGCAAATTGACGTGATTAATATGAAAGAAAAGATTTGTGAGCCTATAATTATTAATCCTTTTGATGATGTTTATACTCCCTCAGATGATTCATATTTATTCTTAGATTTTATACAATGTAATATCTCTCAAGAAATGTTTGATGAGATTCCCATTAAAGAGATAAGAAACATATTAGATTTAGGAACAGGAACAGGGATCATAGCGATTTTTTTAGGTTTATTAAATCTCTTTCCCTCTCAAATATATGCTACAGATATTCTACAAAATGCAATAAAATGTGCTCAAATGAATGAAAAAAGTAATAAAATTAAAAAAAAAATAAAATATATTCAATCTAATTTATTTGAATCATTTCCGAATTATTTGAAAAACTCTTTTGATATAATTTTCTTTAATCCACCTTATTTACCATCTATTAAAAGCATTGAAAAAAGAAGAATTGATTATTCATGGGATGGGGGAATCGATGGGCTAAGGATTCTTTCTAAATTCTTCTCACAAGTGGAAATGTATTTAAATCATCAAAAAAAGTGTCGTATCTATTACATATGTTCCTCTAATACAAATTTAGATGAACTCTATAGATTTATGGATCAAAATGGGTTTAAAAATGAAATATTGAGGAAGAGACATATTTTTTTTGAAGATATCTTCTTAAATCGTGCGACTCTCAAGTAAAATTAAAAAGGTCTTCTTGCTCTCCTTTTTTCAAGCAATGTTATCCCGTTTTTGCTAAGATTTCTTGTTAAATTATTAAATAAAAGATTAATTTCTGAGGGTTTAAATACAGCTCTCCTATGAGCTTCAATCTGCGGTATTGGTAAGCCGTAATTTTCATTATAACTTGATATTGGCAAGATTATAGAGCTAATCAAATCAGCTTTATTTGAAGCTTCCTCAATAGTATAATCTTCATTAGTGAAAAATTCGATTCGACATGGAGTGTCATATTTAACTGTTTTTAGATAATATGCATAGAAATTGTATGGAAAATAATTTGGTATTTCCCTTTTAATTCCAGATTCGCGTATCTTTTCCATATCTTTTTTACAATTGAATATGCAGGATCTTTCTGATTTATTTAATAATCTTGTAAAAAAATCCAAATCAGAGAAATAATTAATTATCTGACGGTAATTTATTTTGATGAAATCACTTAATTTAGATTTATTTGGTTTTAATAATTGAATTCCACTACGCAATGAATGAATCAGTGCCGAAGTTCTGGTATCTTTGATTGAACCAATTAAGATAATATCTCTATCTATGCAATTGGAGTATAATTGACGATATTCTCTCAGAAGTTTATCATATTCATTTGAAATATCAATATTCCTTGTAAAAATGAGATTTATAGGCATTGGGACAATAGAACCATCAATAATAATAAGATCTAAATTATCACTATTTTCAATTAAGTCATTGAGAAGCCTAATCTCCATAAAATTCATATCCATTGATATCTGAGCATCAACATTATTTTCATCCATATTGATGAAATTTCCTTTAACTAAGTAGTTATTATATCCGCTCATATCGGGAAAATACTTTATATTGGAGGAATCGTTTTGATAAAAATAATATTTTACACAAATCGCTTTCAGAAATGAGAAATCAGCATTCATAAAATGCTTAACAACAGAACTACCATCAACACTAACCACATTCAGTCCTCTAATATTTGCATGGATCATTTCATTGCTTAAAACGTTTTCTTTTATATCAAATTGAGGATCCTCTATAAATTCAGAAAAATCAAGCTGTTCCTTATTTTTTTGGATTGTTTTGATGAACTCTTTTTTAATTTCCTCAATTTTCAAGTAATCATGTGCCATTTCTTTCAGGTTTTTAAAAAGGAGCTGTTCTTTTGTTAATCCGATTATTTCATTTATTGAATTATTATAATTTGAGGTATCCTTCTCATTATCACCAAAAAAAGTAAATGAATTCTTTATAGTCATCAAGACTGAATAAATTCAAGATAATAATAATAATGATGAGAGATTTAGTTTTATAATTTATAAAATAGAAATAATTTGCTATTACAATAACATTGTCAATCAATTTAGGGGCAACTCCACTTATCTTGATTTTACTTATCACTTTAGAAATTCTTTTAATTATAATTCCTAATTTTATAGCATCTTATATAGAAAAGAAATCATTTAAAGAAGAATTAGTAGATATGGGCTTTAGTTTGTCAAATTTCAATATTAAGAGAGTTCTATTATTGGTTTTTCAAGGAGTCTTGATTGGTGTTATTTTTTACTTTATAGGAGGATGGATTTTAATTTTTTTTGTAGATATTGTGATTAAAAATGTGTTGGGAACCGTTTTTGTAGAAAACGCGATTCAAAATGCAATTAATATTGAACCTATAAATCCTCAAATTTTTGAGCTTGTTATCATAATTGTTCTTCAAATTCTTATCGTTGGACCATGTGAAGAGGGATTTTTTAGAGGTTTTATTTTAAAAAAAATCAATAATAAATCAAATTATTTCCTAGCATTGACTATTTCATCTCTTTGTTTTGCAATTTATCATATTCCCCCGATTTTAGTTCCCTTATCCACAATCATTACATTTTTTGGATACTACTTTACATTTGGATTGCTATTTGGTGGATTATATAGAATAAATAAAGAATCACTTCTCCCATGTAGTATCGCACATTCCTTCTTTAATATCTTAGTTTTGTTCTTTTAATAGCATGATTTTTTAAGAAGAAAGATTAAATAATAATAGATATAATTTTTATTCATAAATTAGTTCAAATAATAAAAGAATCGTAATAAAATTGTCAACATCTTTTTTCATGACAAGTTTGTTAAATTAAAAGGAAAGAATTTTCTATTTAGGTTAAGGATATTGACGGATTTCGATTATACTTTTAAAGTTATGATGCTTGGAGATGCTTCCGTTGGGAAGACCTCCTTAACACTAAGATACATTTCGGGCTTTTTCCTTCGTGATTTGAGGATGACTATTGGAGTAGATTTTTATTCAAAAAACATCCTGTTCCATAACGTTCATAGAGTAAAGCTCCAAATTTGGGACTTTGGGGGTGAAGAAAGATTTCGATTCTTGCTTTCTCAATATTGTAAAGGAGCAAATGCTGCATTTTTTCTCTATGACATCACAAATGCAAGAACACTTGAACAACTCCCGGCATGGACTCAACTCATTAGAGAAAATGCTGGAGACATACCAATAATGCTAGTAGGATCTAAATGTGATTTGGAGGAATATCGTGCAGTCTCAAGAGATGAGGGGATTCAAGCCGCAAAATCCTACAGCCTAACATCATTTATAGAACTATCTTCCAAGACCGGAGATAACGTGGAGAAAGCCTTTGAAGTCTTGACAGAAACTCTTTTTGAGAATGTCCCTATCGATGATTAATTCTTTATCCTATGCATTAAAAAACAACGGTCAGAGTTGATTTTTATTTAAAAATCCTTTATAATATGCTTTTAAAGTTTCAAAGAATTATCTATATTAAAGTTTGAAATTTTTGATTAAAAATGATATAGCATGCTTGATATGAATCGCTTATTTAACCCTAGAGCTATAGGGATAATAGGAGTCAGTGATAAACCTTATGGAGGCGGTTTTTTCCTTAGGGCTCTTCAAAGCGTTGCTTTTGATAAACCTATTTACATTTTTAATCCTCGCTTGAAAGGTCAAATAGTTAGGAATTTATATGTATACGGTTCAATTTTAGATGTTCCGATGGAAGAACCAATAGATTATGTTGTCATCGCAGTTCCTGCTAAGCTCTGTCCTGCCATTTTAGAGGAAGTAGGAAAGAAAAAGGTTCCATTTGTCACAATATTCACTTCTGGTTTCTCTGAAGTTGGCATGCAGTCCTTGGAATCAGATCTCTTAATAATAGCAAAAAATTATGATATAAAAATCCTCGGTCCTAATTGCGTGGGGATTTATGTTCCTAAAAATAAAATTGCTTTTTCGTCGAGATTGAACACGAATTCAGGTAATTTTGGCATGATTCTTCAATCTGGGGGATTAGCAATACAAATGTCTTCAATGACCTCATCTATTTATGGAAATCCCGTAAGTAAAGCGCTCTCAATAGGAAATCAAATTGATTTGAATTTTGTGGATTTTCTTGAATATTTCCTGACAGATGAAGAAACCGAAGTAATAGGACTTTATCTAGAGAATATCAAAAATAGAGAAATTGGACAGAATTTCAGGCAAATTCTGAAAAAATTAGCTCTTAAAAAAAAACCCGTCATTCTTTGGAAAGTTGGATCTGGTGAATCCTCAAGAGAAGCAATTACATCTCATACAGGAGGTTTAGCGGGAAGTCAAGCTGTTTGGGAAGGTGTAGCAAGACAATCTGGCACAACACTCGTAAAAAATGCAGAGGAATTTCAAAACATGGCAATGACATTTCATTATCTCTTAAACTTATCCGTTGATCGAAAAGTTGGAGTAATAAGCATTGGAGGTGGAGCTTCAATCCAAATTACAGATATTCTTGAACAGCATAACCTATCAGTTCCAAGATTATTACCCGAAACACAAGAAACAATACTCAAATTTCTACCGGGCGTTAATACTATCGTTCGAAATCCATTGGATCTTGGAAGCAGCGGAATAAATCCAGAAATATTTTATAAGGCATTAATTGCATTGGATAGAGATCCTAACATATCGGCGATAATATTTGGGTGGGTAATAAATTTTGACGAACAAATTCTCAAATACGTTAAAAAAGCATATTATGAAATGAACAAACCATTTATTTGTGTAGCATACATGATCACTGATGATATTCAATATTATTCAGATAGATTACAGTTCAAGAAAGAAATGTTCCAACTGAAAATTCCCGTATATGATTCGATTGAAGAGTTAGCTAAATCCCTAGATAAATTGTGCACGTTTCAAGAATATATATACAATAGTAAAAAACAGTAGGATCCTCCTTATTCAAAGGATTTCAACTATTTAATTTAAAAAAATCAACTACAGATATCTTTATAAGGTAAAATTTGATCATTACTTTTTGATAATCATTCTTTATACAATTAAGTATAAAATCATTTGATATCCATATTAGAGGGTCTTTTCAATGAAAAAAAGCAAGATTCTAAATATTTCATTAATCTTGATTTTATTAGTTATTAAATTAGAAGCTAAATCTCTTGAATGTTTTGCAAATCCACTTCCAGAACCAGAAATTCATGATATGGGAGGTATTGTTTATAATAGTAATAACTCTTTACAACTAATTAATGCAGATGTAATTTTTACTATAGATTCTACAGATTTTCAAAATAATATTTCTGTGTTATTTGAAGGTTATTACACTATTCATAATCCTACAAATACTACAGCAAATGTAACTATATATGCCCCTTTTTCATATCAGATATCTGATAATGAATCAGAGTGGCAAGTGGAAGTAAATGACAGTCCTACCGAATTTAATTTTGTTAGAGCTTATTCACTTAATTCTAATTTATCATCTTATTTCGAGAATTTTACTTCATATATAGAGTTCTACATAGTAATTAACACAATTATTTTAAAAGAAAACTCTCAAGTTATTTCCTATAGATTTTACAGAAACAGGGCAAATCCATTATATTATACAGATTATTACTCCATTCGCTATATATTAGCTACTGCTAGAGCATGGAAAAATAATATCACAGAGAAAGTTGAATTTAAAGTTCAAGGAAATCTTCCAACTTCCTATACTGAAAATGCTGAAAAATTATGTAATATTTCAACTATTCCTAATGGGAAATCTTATTGTTGGAATTGGGATAATGAAAGTATTAATGAAGATTATGTTGGTATAAATTATAGTGGACGATTACTTAAACCTGGAGAATTACTATTCTATATAATATTACTGGGAAGTATTGGTATAGGAATAGTGACTTTAACCGTATTTCTGAGTGTAAGAAAAAAGAGAAAAAAGAAAAGTCGTAATCCCTATTAGTTTTTAGTAAAATTGCGAAAGTTATTAATACACTGAGTCTCAACTTTCCATTATATTTCTTATATCATTATCTTTAAGTTGAATATGATAATTTATTTTAAGAAATTTGAATTAATTACTCATAATTAGAAAGAAGAGAATTTAAAATAAGGGGATATGAATTACTAAACAATTAAATCTGCCTCGAAATATTACTTTACACCTAACTGAGAATTGCAATTTAAGATGTAAAATGTGTTATTACTTTGGAGAAACTGGAGTATATTCTCAGAATAAATTAAAAATAAAGCCAAATTCTTTAGATTTTGACACAATAAAACGGGTTATTGAATATTTAGCTCCAGCAAATCCGATGTATTCTCTATTTGGAGGGGAACCTTTAATTTATCCATATCTTGAAGAATTAATTCTAGAAATTAAAAAAACTAAATGTTTCGTCGATACTCCTACCAATGGCACATTGCTTGAGGAAAATGCAATGATGTTAGTAAAGACAAAATTCGACTCCATTCGAGTGTCTCTTGATGGACCCCGTAAACAAAATAATATTCAAAGAGGGAATGGCAGTTATGAGAATGCAATTGCTGGAATAGAAGCACTTGTTGAAGAGAAGAAGAAACAACATGCAAAAAAGCCAGATTTAAGTATCATTTATACAGTCACACCTGAAAATTATGATTCAATTGAGGAGCTTTTTCTTAAAGATTTAAATCTTGAACATTTTAATTGGATTACCATACAAATGCAAAATTTTATCACTCAACAAATGGGGGAAACCTATGCCAGATTTTTAAAGACAGAATTTAATATAGAAAACGCTAAATATTGGAAAGGTTTAGTAAGAGAACCTCAAGATTTTTTAAATATAGATTGTTCAGAATTGTCACGTCAAGTTTTTAGAGTGAAGAAAGCATTAAAAGAAAAGAATAAATATTTGTTACTTCTACCCCCTTCTTTCACACTTGAAAATCTTGAAGCTTATCTAAAAGCTAATTGGAGTGAGATGAACGATCAATATAAAAGCTGCATTATTCCATGGGTTTCAACGGATATTGTTGCCAATGGAGATATAGCACCTTGCCATGTTTTTTATGATCTCGTTATGGGTAATTTATACGAGAATTCTTTCGAAGAAATATGGTTTGGATCGAAATATCAAAAGTTTAGGGATTATATTTCACATAATCAGTTCATGTCAATATGTCCTGGATGTTGCATTCTTTACTTATCTGGAAATAAAATGAGAAAGAAAGGATCTAAAAAGAATCAATAATTAAAAAAAAATCATTTACCTTCATTATCTAAACAAAATCTGACAAATTTTTGAGGAAAAGAAGCATAACCGTTCTTATCAAGCCCTCCACACATATCCAATATGACTTTAGGTATAGGATTATTACCAATTCTTAGTTTTTGTACTTTTGTAAGATATTCAAGACCTTGAATATTCACAATAGCATTTTCATTTAGATTTAATTCAGTTAAATTATTCAAATTATTTAATCCCTTAACTACTTCAATTTCATTATCTTCAAGTAAGAGAATTTCTAAATCCCTTAAATTGTCCAATCCCTCCATTTCTTTAATTCGATTATCTGAAAGATATAAAATTTTTAATCTTCGAAGATTTTTAAGGCTAGAAATCTTCGTTATTTTATTACCATACAAATTCAGTTTTTCTAAATTCACTAAAGAATCTAAATTTTCGATGATAGAGATATTGTTATTAAAGAGAATTAGACTTTTCACTTCCGTTAATTCTCTTAAATTTTTAATTTGAGATAAACGATCTATAAATAAATTACCCAAATATAATGATTCATTTTTAACTGGAATTTTATTATCATTTACTTCTACAAACATCATACAAACAATGAGAATCCATCTGTCTTAATAAAGAAAAATATAAAAAAAAAAATTATTTTTTTGCTAAACATTCAGATCCAAAATGAGAAACCGCTTAGATTAAACTAATAGCGATTTTCATATCATTTTGCGTAACTTTCTTTCTGCCGCTGTGTTTAGCGATATCGAGTGCGCAACCAGTTAAGGTTTTTGCATATTCCTCGAGGTAATCCATTAATTTGTCTACTGCTGCACGACTTACGATTTCAGCACCGGCTTTTTTCATAAGTGAGCGAAGCGGAGACCATGCGAAAGCTGCCATAATTTTTTATTCCTCCACAATGTTTTTTTAAATGTTTTTTAAAATATTATACGTGTTAATCATAATTAAATTGGTATTACTCATATATAAATGTGTTGGTTGATGACGATGAATCTGATATATCAGATTGATGATATATGGTCGACAAAAAAAATCACATGTGATTTGAAACATTTTTTTTAGTAGAAATTTCGGATCTGCAAAAATGATCAAAAACTGAGTTCAAATGAGCATGTTGATCAGATCATTGAAGGTATTACACAATGTTTCTGAGAAAATCTGGAACCAATTACAAGAGAATTATATATCAGATAAAATTTTTCTTTGTTTAGAACTTCAGATTCTGAATTAAAAGGGATCATTCTTTACTAATTAGCTTGAAGGTTAATATAATATTAATATATTGCCAATTTTGGATTTCTGGATTAGTGAAGGCAACTAAAACGAATGTCAAAATTCATGAAGAATATTATCATAGTGATTTCTAAAGATTTAAAATATAAAATGTCGATTATACTTACATAGGTATAATTAAACCAAAAATTAAGATCAAGAGAGAATAACTTTATGTTTAAAGAAGATGTTAAACCCACTTATATCTTCAAGATTTGCCTAATTGGGAATGGTGGAGTAGGGAAAACCTGCATTGCGAGAAGAATGTGTTTAGATACGTTCGATGCAAATACAAAATTAACGATAGGCATTGACTTTTATACCCATGATCTTCCAATAATAATCAAAGGTGAAGAATCATTTGTACGTTTGAGTATATGGGATTTTGGTGGACAGGAACAATTCAAGAAGATGTTTAGTTATTATATTCATGGTGCTAACGGAGTATTTCTCGTTTTTAGCTTATTTAATTTGAATAATTCTCTGTTAGGATTAAATTGGTGGAATAGTCATCTATCAAAATTAATTCCGAAGGATACACCTAAGATCTTGATAGGTTGTAAAAATGATTTAATAACTGAACCTGAAAAAGTAGATGAATTAGTAATAGAAAATTTCAGAACCAAACATGATTCCATTCCATTTTACAAAACCTCTTCCAAAGATAATTTTAACATTCACGCTGTGTTTTCAAGTATGGTTGAAACCATATTAAAGAAGAATGAATTTGATTATGAAAAAATCCTTAAAAAATAATCGCAAATCTTATTTAAATTTTAGAGGAGGATATTAATAATGGTTCAAATATTTCATGAAAAGGATTCAAATTTAGTAGTTTTAAAAGATAAAATCATTGCCATTATAGGTTATGGAAACCAAGGACGAGCTCAAGCATTAAACTTAAGAGAATCTGGAATGGAAATCATTATCGGAAACAGGGAAGATAATTATAAAGATGTCGCAATAAAAGATGGTTTCTCTACGTATACAATTAATGAAGCCACAAAAATAGCTGAAGTAATATTTATTCTCATTCCTGATGAAATAATGAAAGAGATTTTCGAAACTAGTATAAAAAGTAATCTTAAACCTGGAAGTGCTCTAGTTTTTGCATCGGGATATACTATCGGATTTAATCTAATTATTCCTCCTGAAAATGTAGATGTTATTCTGTTGGCCCCTAGAATGATTGGAGTAGGAGTCAGAGAAAATTATCTTAACAATCAAGGATTCTTTAGCTTTATAAGCGTGGAACAAAATTACAGTGGAGATGCTTTAGAGATATTATTAGCTTTAGCGAATGCTATAGGGACATTAAAAAAAGGAGCAATTCAAGTGACTTTTAAACAAGAAGCTGAATTGGATTTATTCAATGAACAAGGATTTGGTCCTGCTTTTGGACGAGTTTTACTTACCGCAATCTATACATTAATTGATGCGGGATATCCCCCTGAAGCAGTTTTAGTAGAGTTATACATGAGCAATGAGATGTCATATACCTACAAGAAAATGGCAGAAATTGGTTTAATAAAACAAATAGAATTTCATTCCCAAACCAGCCAATATGGAGCCTTGAGCAGGGGAATAAGATATCGGAACATCCCTCTTAAACCAATCATGAAAAAAGTGCTCGAAGATATTCAAAATGGATCATTTACTAAGGAATGGGAAAAGCCTCTCACTAAAATCAAATTTAAGGCAATTAAGTTTTTTGCTACCAGGCAAAAAATTAATAAAATAGAAAAGAAGGTTCGGAAAAGTTTGAATTTGAAGCTATATGACATTTACAAAGAAGAGATTCCTACTGAAGGAGAAATAAGTAAATTAAAAGAAATTTCTGAGGAATTAAAACTTTTTGAGCAATATTACGAATAATTCAACTTTGCTTTAAATTAAAAAGGTAACGAGAAGATCATTTTAATCATCGATCATCCTTCGATGTCCATTTGGGCATTCACCGTAAGTACAATCATAGAACCCGTCGTCATATTCTTCTCTTGCATTATAATGCTCCCAACAGTATATTTCATCGCATTTAGGACAGTAAGCATCTAATCCTTCGGGAGAGTGATATTTTAGCATGAATTGATGAACTCCTGAAAGATCTTCATTATCCAGAATTTCAAAAAGAATGGATGCTAGATCCTTTCTTAATGATCTACTATGTGTAATACCAGTGTAAACTAGTGATTTATGGTCATCAAGCCAATCAGGACCTATTTCATATTTAACAGAAATTTTACCACAGACTGAACATGGTAAGTGATATTCCAATTTGGACATTTTAATGACCTGGGAGATGGGTTTAATTTCTTTATTAATTGGCGTTAATCTTTCGAATTCAAAATAAAAAGCATTCCAACATATTTCAAAATTTATTTCAACTTCTTTTATGAGGTTAGATACTAACTCTTCTTTATAAAACTTTAATTCACTTATGGATTTAGCTAATTGGCTTCTTGCGAGATATAAAAAATTCTTAGAATCATCTACGCAATTTAAATTTCCGTTCGCTGCGCTATTAAGCATTTCCCACGCAGACACGATATTACAGTAAAAATCTTTCACATCTGAAATCCAAAGATTTTTAGTCACTTCGTCTAATTTTATGCGGGTGTTTAAAAATTTTATAGTACTTTCTTTTATATCTTCGAGTTCTTGAATGAAATTTCTAATTTTCCAAATCCTTTCCATTCCATTATTTTTGACATCATTCATTAGTAATTCAACTCCTTTTTATAGAAGGATATGGATATTTAATTTATTATTTAAAGTTCTTTCTGCACAACAACCATGCCCTTTAACTTTTTAACAATTAAAAAACCTTCCGATTGATATAATGAAAGGGGACCATGATACTGATGTGCATCAGATAGATCACCTATTCGAGGATATGCTTCAACTATTTTTATGCCGTTTTCCTTTAATTTCACCATAACATTCTTTAAAAGTTGCTTGGCAATACCTTTTCTTCTATGCAAAGGCGCGATCAATATGCACACTATTGATGCCACTTTTCCTTCCTTTGATGGATTTATTTCTTCTTCACAAGGCACTTTCACATAATTTTCTTTTAAATCTATATTTATCCATCCAATGGGATTTCCATCTTCATAAGCTAAAAAACCATTTGTAGCACCGCTTAAGACTGATTTTTTAGAATCTGCTCGATTTTCCTCTTTAGTACGATTCATCCATTCTTCTATTGAGCCAGGGAAATGATGAAAATAACAATAACATCCCGACCAATCTGGGTTATTAGAAAATCCTACTTCATCAAAGTAATGTAAAAAATCATCAATTAATTCTGGGGTTAATGGTTTGATTTCAATATTCATATGATCTGATCATTTTTAGTATATTATAACTATTACCCCTAAAATGGTTAAAATAACTCCAACAAAACCAAATTTTGTAATTTTTTCCTTATTTATAAAATATGTCAACGGAAGCGAAAAAAGGGGACTAGCGCTAGCAATTAAAGCCATGATTGTCGCACCTGCTACACGAGCAGCTTCGGTATACGCATAAGCTCCAATAGATGTACCAATGATCGCACCCATTATTAAAAGTGCCCAAGTTTTTCTGCTCCTTCTTTTAATTGAGTTTCCCGACTTCCTTCCGTAATTTTCGCGTAATACCATAGTTAACAGTATTATTAGAGCAAATGGAAACCTAATAACATTTCCTATAATCGAACTTAACTCTTCCACTGCTAATATACGATTGATGTCATTAGTTGCATAATCAATAATAACTAAACCAACAGCCCATCCAAAAGCTGCTAAAATTCCAAAACTAATTGCCCTAAATTGAGTTATAGGGCGTTTAGATTGCTGGTTTTTAGGTTTTACGATTGATTTGGATGGTACACTATCACTAACTTTGCTTTTACCAATTATGAAAATACCTAAACCAACAAGAATAAGCGAAAAAACTACACGAAGGTCAAATGGTTCATTTAGGAAGATTATCGATAGAATGAAAGTTATGAGTGGGAAAATCATTGAAACCGCAAGAGCCATTGTAGTTCCTAACTCTTTTTGTGCTATAAAGTAGGCCGTGTCACCTATTATTTGACCAAATAAGAAACTTGCAAAGAGAATCATCCACAATTCCCACGGAAGGAGAAAAATTTGAAAGAAGACGTTGAATACTAGTGAAAACATGAAAAAAGTAAGAGTTCCAATTGCAGTACGAATAAAATTTATGAATATCGGGCTCGCTTCATGTTCCGCTCTTTTAAAAATCACATTTGATACAACAAATGTCAAAACAGCGAAGATTGCAATAAACTCTCCAGCCATTAGGATAATTATAATTTATGAGATAAAATCTTTGAGATTAAATTTGTGCAAAAAAAGGATCTCAGAGATTACCCAGAGATTTTTGTTTTTGACCATATTCATACAGTTTAAGAAATGCCTTGGCTGCGATTTCAATATTCCTATATACTAGAAAATTGTCTGTGATGAGCATTTCATGAAATAGTTTTCTTGATTCACTTGGATATTCATGTAAAATTATCATGAAGACCTTATTAAGAGATTCCACATATTTTTTTATTTCACTTAAATTATGATAATAACCCTTGAAATGGTCTGATTCAAAATCATTCCATGCATCTGTTTCTACTATAACGAGATCAATATTATCATCAATTGCAGCCTTGCATACATCTAAATATTCTTTCCTAGAAGTTACCCATGGTAAATCAAATGGATTTGCTAAGCTGCCAATTTTTGATGGATATATAGATTTAAGTTTTTCTAATGCTTCGCCGGTGAAATGTGGAAGATCTAAGCCTAATTCAGTTAAAGAATCTGTGGCTAATATTCCAAATCCCCCAGACCACAAAACAACCAAAACTCGCTTTTTTTCAGGAAAGTTAATTGGTTTTTTATTTGCTTTAAAAAGATAAAAATATTTTGAGAACAAGTAAGAATAATCAATTAACTCATCTAAAGAAGATTTTACCTCAATAGCAGGAGTTTGTTTGAATATTGCATTCCAAATATTCTTCGAAGTCGCGATTGCACCAGTATGGGTCAAAACAGCTGTTTGACCTCTAACGGTCTTTCCACCTCGCATGTATAAAACAGGTTTTTTCATTTCTTTCATTACGTATAGTAATTTCCTTCCCTCTTCATGAGAAAATTGAGAAAACCCTTCTTGATACACGCAAATTATATCTGTATCAATATCTTTATTAAAATATCTTAATAGTTCAGAAATTTGAATGTCCACGCAATTTCCAACACTAGCCCCTTTAGAAAACCTGAGATTATATCGATTTGATCCAAACTTTATCATCTTCGAATGTAAATCTCCAGACTGAAAAATCAACCCAATATTTCCTGATTCAATTGGAAATGAAGAGTAATATGCAATTTTTCCCTTAGGACAATACAATCCCATACAATTAGGACCAATTGCTCTAGTGTCACTATATCGATTTAGAATCTTTTTTAGGTGTTTCTCAATCTCAATTCCAACATCATCTGCTTCTCCCGTGCCGGCTGTAAAAATATGGAAGAATTTAATTTTTTTTTTTGATAAAATGTCCTCAATAGTCTCTATTAAAATGCTTCTTCTGACAGAGAGAATTACTAAATCAATCGTTTCATCTGGAACTTCCTCTATCGATTTGAAACATTTTATATCGAGGATAGAATCGAAATTGGGTGAAATTAGATATAAATTGTTCAAATCGAAATTTTGTCTAATAAATCCATTCACAAAAAATGAGATTTTCTGGGTTGCTTCATATATCATAATGTTTTTGGGGTTAAACATAAAATCAAAATTATTCTGTGAACTTTCAGACTTCAGTCTTATCATCCTCGTCATTAATTAATTTTGTATTGCAATTATAGCAAAACATCGGAATAGATTGAAATTCTGTACCACATTTGGGGCATACTATTAATGGTTTTCCATCAATTAGACTGAATTTTTCTTGGTACTGCATTTTCCAACGCTTTTTGAAGTAAACTAAACCTATTGATAATCCAATTGAAAATACAATTATAGCAGAACCAAGTAATAGAGTATTTATAATCAAAGTAGGAAAATGGCTGTTAAAGAAATCCTTCTCATATCTATATAGAAATACATAGAAAAAAAAGTTAAGCAAAAAAAAGGTGCTCAAATTGGTTGAATAAGCCTTTTTAAAATCAAAAAAGGTGATAATAGGTATGAGTGAAACCATAACCCAAATTATAAATGTGAATATCATGCCACTTATATCATCAAATATTACATAATTCGCAAGAAATTGAATAATAATTTGTTGTTCGGGTGTAGCGTTATTAAAATTTATTTGATAAGAATGATTAAAACTTTGAATCATTAACGTTAATATTAAAAATTGAATAAGGACAAGAAAAAGTTTGTTTTTTAATAAGTTCATAATCTTCATTATCAAATAGTTAAAAATATTGCACTAAAATAAAATTTCTTCAAAAAGAAACATGTGGAAATGTTAATGAATAATGGTGAAATAGTAAAATTTTTAATATTTGCTTGCTTCTGTTTCTTACAGTGCAGTATTTGTTCACTTATTCTATAACTAATATTCATTTTATTCAAAAAATAGAGGATGTTATAATTATATGAGTTATACTTATTCACGTACCAAGTTAATCGACAAGATTAAGTTTGGTCTTTTATCTCCGGATGAAATTCGTAAGATGAGTGCCGCTCGAATTATTACCGCGGATACTTATGATGAGGATGGTCTTCCGATTCCAAGTGGATTGATGGACCAAAGATTAGGCACTATTGAGCCGGGACAGCGATGCCAAACATGTGGTAATCTGGTGAGTAATTGCATGGGTCATTTTGGACATATAGAATTAGCACGACCAGTTATTCATGTTGGATATTCAAAAAAAGTGCTAAAAGTTTTAAGATCTATATGCCCCGAATGTTCTCGATTAATGCTTACAGAGGAAGAAAAGGAAAAATTCCATTCAGAACAGCAACAACATAGAATCATTTTCTTTGAGGGGGACGAGGATGCTTCGAAAATTGTTTTCAAGAGAGCAAGAAAAAGTAAAGTATGTCCTTACTGCGGGGCTAAAAAGAAGAAAATAATTATTGAAAAGCCTACTACTTATTATGAAGAAGAAGAAAGTAAGGGTTCTCGAAGATTAACCCCAATAGAAATCTTAGAGCGTTTGAAAAAAATGACCGACAATGATTTACGAATACTTGGTATTTCTCCTGAAAATGCGCGTTTAGAATGGGTCATATTTACGGTCTTACCAATCCCTCCTGTTTGTGCAAGACCGAGTATCACTTTAGATAGTGGTATACGATCAGAAGATGATTTGACTCATAAATTAGTTGATGTAATTCGCATCAACCAGAGACTGAGGGAAAATATAGACGCTGGAGCACCACATTTAATTGTTGAGGATTTATGGGAATTATTGCAATATCACATAACAACTTATTTTGATAATCAAGTTTCTGGAATTCCCCCTGCTCGTCATAGATCGGGTCGAGCTTTAAGAACTTTAACTCAAAGATTAAAGGGAAAAGAAGGGAGATTCCGGAGTAATTTAAGCGGAAAGCGAGTAGATTTTTCGGCAAGAAGCGTAATATCACCTAATCCCTATATTAGTATTAATGAAGTGGGCGTGCCTATTGAAATAGCTAAAATCTTAACAATTCCTACTAATGTTAATGATTGGAATATTGAAGAAATGAAACAAATGGTCATCAATGGACCATTTAGGCATCCCGGTGCTAATTATATAATTAGAAACGATAGAAGAAGAATTGATCTTAGATACGTAAAGAATCGAAAAATTATTGCTGATACCCTAGCTCCTGGATTTACTGTGGAACGCCATCTAAGTGATGGAGATTTAGTACTATTTAATCGGCAACCATCCCTTCATAGAATGTCTATAATGGCTCATGAAGTTAGAATTATGGATGGAAGAACTTTTAGACTCAATCTAACTGTATGCCCTCCATATAACGCTGATTTTGATGGTGATGAGATGAACCTTCACGTTCCGCAAAGTGAGGAAGCTCGAACTGAAGCAGAATTATTGCTTAAAGTACAAGAACATATTTTATCTCCCCGATTCGGTGGGCCAATTTTAGGTGGGATTCAAGATTTTATTTCATCAGTTTTTCAATTTACTAGTTTAAACTCTCTTTATAGAAAGAAAGACGCTTTAAACTTGCTTTATATGGGAGGTATATTTGACACAAATCCCGATTTCAAATTGGAAAATCTTATACCAATCCAAACAGAACCTGAGAATTTATACTCTGGTAAGCAAATTTTTAGCTCACTCTTTCCAGATGACTTAAATATTAAAGTAAAATCAAAATTCTGTAAAAAATGCGAAGTCTGCGAGGAAGAAAATTGTAAATATGACGCTTACGTTGTTATAAAAAATGGTGAATTAATAACAGGGACAATAGATGAAAATTCTTTTGGTCCAATGCAGTCTAATAGCATTCTACAAAGAATAATTAAAGATCATGGAAATGCTCGAGGAAGACAATTCTTAGATAATGCAACTAAAATGTTATTATATGTAATCAGACAAAATGGAATGACGATTGGGCTAGATGAAGTTTATGTTCATGGTCATGCCTATGAGGCAATACAAAAAGTATTAAAAGATGCTGATGAAGAAGCTGATACGTTAATTAACGCATTTTATGAAGAAGATACGACGGTATTAAAACGTGCTCCTGGACGATCGTTAAAAGAAACGCTAGAATTGAGAATTCGACAATTATTAGCAGAAGCGCGTAAACAAGCTGAAGAAATTGCAGCTGATTTTATTGGTGATGAAGCTCATTCCGTAATTATGACTAAGTCTGGAGCAAGAGGGAATATCTTAAACTTGGGACAAATGTCTGCGGTTGTTGGGCAACAAGCAATTAGAGGAGAAAGAATTAATAGGGGATATAGTCAAAGAACTCTCCCACATTTCAAAGTAAATGACCTCACTCCAAAATCGAGAGGTTTTGTAGAATCATCTTATAGGAACGGTCTTAAACCAGAGGAATTCTTCTTCCATGCAATGGGTGGTCGAGAAGGTTTAGTAGATACCGCGGTAAGAACAAGCACCTCGGGATATATGCAAAGAAGACTTGTGAACGCGTTACAAGATATGGTTGTAGAGAATGATAACACAGTAAGGAACTCTGATAAAAATATTATTCAATTTTATTATGGTGATGATGGAATTGATCCCATGCACACAGATCATAGTGATGCTGTAAATCTCGATGTATTACTACTTAAAGCTAAAGCGCTCGATATTAATGAAATTCGAGATGAACTAAGATCGAATGCTCAACCTAAAACATCAAGCACTAAAAAACCAACTCCTAAAAAAGCTGTTGCTAAACCTAAGAAAAAAGAAAAAGTAGTAGAAACCCAGGACTCCACCCCTGATGAGGATACAATGAGAAAAGCTTATGAAGATGCTACAGGAAAAAATGCTGAATGGAGAGGGAAATTAACTAAAGGATATTTAGATTGGAAACAAGAAAAATACAATTTATAAGTGATTTTATGGTAGTTATAACAAAAAAATATTTGGAAGAAAAATTAACCAATTTATATGATGATGATATTCCGCAAGATCTAATAGACAAAATAAGAAATAAACTCACACACGAGGAATTAGAGGAAGAACAATTAGAATACTTGCTAAATAAGATCTATATCAATTATAATAATGCACGTGTAGAAACTTCTGAACCTGTTGGCACCGTTGCTGCCCAATCAATCGGAGAACCAGGTACCCAAATGACACTTCGAACCTTTCATTATGCAGGAGTAGAAGAATTTTCAGTAACTCAAGGACTTCCCCGACTGATTGAAATTGTTGATGCACGTCGTTTTCCATCAACTCCTATGATGGAGATATACTTAGAAAAACCTTACAACGAAAGTGAAGCAAAAGCAATTGAGGTTCATAATCGCATTGAACAAATCCGAATTGAACAAATTGCTTCAGATGTGGATCTTGACTTTATTGACTGGAAAATAGTCATCCATCTCATACCTGATATCTGTGATAAAAAAAGTATAGATATTGACAAAATTCCGGAAATTCTGAAGAGGTATAAGAAAAAAGGTACAATCGTGCGGGAAGGAAATTCAATTATTATTGATCCTGGAATTGAAGACTTGCAGAGCCTTCAAAAATTGAGAGAAAAAATTCTTAAGAAAGTCGTTAAAGGAATAAGAGGGATAAAACGAGGTCTCCTTACTCCTACAGATAATAATAAAGAATGGGTCATTAAAACTGAAGGTACGAATTTACCTAGTGTAGTTCAAATTGAAGGCGTAGATGCTTCAAGAACAGTTTCGAATCATATTCATGAAATTGAAAAATTATACGGTATAGAAGCTGCTCGTTCTTTAATCATTAGAGAAGCTAAGAAAGTACTTGATCAACAAGGATTAGATGTGGATCTTAGACATTTACTTATTTTATCGGATTTAATGTGTGTAGATGGCGCGATTCAATCGATTGGTAGACACGGTATCTCTGGATCAAAATCGAGTGTTTTTGCCAGGGCTGCATTCGAAGTCACTGTAAATCAATTGCTTGATGCGGGACTTTACGGTGAAGAAGAACGCTTACTTGGAATCCCTGAAAATGTTATCGTAGGTCAAGTATGCCCAATAGGCTCAGGACGTGTCAACATCATGTTTGATCTAGATAGAAATTTGGAAATATTAGAGCAGAATAAAAAAATTTAGTGATTATACAGAAGAAAATCTAAATTCTCAAATTTGAATATAAAAGATAGTATGAATTAGCATTAAAAATTTAAATCATCATGAATTTCTTTTATTACTTAATTATTGTATTATAATATCTAAATAGTTTTTAAGACGATGGCAAAGAAGAGCAAAAATACAAGCGACACAATCGACCTATCGCGCAAGAAGAAAAAAGAACTTGATGTCGAAACAAATATCAAAGTCGCGTATAAAACGGGGAAAATCATTTTTGGTAAAAGTCAAGTCTTACGTCAATTGAGACAAAAACCATTTAAAATGATTATAATCGCACAAAATTGTCCTACCGAATTTGAAAATCAATTAAATTACTATAATAGCCTTGCGGGAAATAGCATTTTTATTTACAAATATATTGGATCCTCTTGGGAACTTGGATTAGCCATGGGAAAACCTTACATGATCTCGGTGATAGGAATCAATGAATTCGGTGATAGTGCGTTAGTTTCATTAAAAACAAAGTGATAAAAATATTTATACTTAAGAGTACAGGCTAATATGATAAGAAAAAATATCAAATTCGATAGAAAATCCATGGAACTCATCTCGTTATTTAACAACCTTTCAGGGGCCATTATAAAAGATTGCTTAACGTTTAATTCCCCAGAAAATAACTCAGAGATTATTATTTTCCTAGTTAAAAAAGAAGATGTTGGAAAAGCTATTGGTAAGTCAGGAGAACACGTTAAAGATTTAATGAACAAACTTCAAAAGAAAATAGATGTAATTCC
>Ga0307419_10000160_pt1 | contig 29802 bp, 28 predicted proteins | sample SalMarWE160230MG_2_FD_202512 | JGI IMG/M metagenome (GOLD analysis project Ga0307419, IMG submission 202512) | Salt marsh sediment microbial communities from the Plum Island Ecosystem LTER, Massachusetts, United States - WE1602-30 | ecosystem: Environmental > Aquatic > Marine > Intertidal zone... | reverse complement strand
ACAAAACTGACGCCTTTGGAATTCAGACGTCAGTTTGTATAATTACCCAACGAGGGGTGTTAATTATTTGTCCGGTTTACAGGGTGCACTCCATTATTCATCCGGGAGTTTATTTTTATTTACTTCTTCGCGAATTCGAATCCGCGGTCCATGGCCTCAAAGTTGATCGGCAGGGTCTTTTTATGCCTTTCGGGGATATGTTCCTCGAGGGCTTTTTTGACAGCGTCCAGGGGCAGGATGGGTTTCATGGCCAACATGGCTCCCATCATGATCATATTCGCCAGGCGGACCATACCAAGTTCCTCGGCAATTTCATTGGCGGGAATTAACAGAGACTGAATGCCTTTGCGCTTGATCTCCCGATTGAACAGGGATGAATTGGCTACCAGAACACCATTATCCGGCACAAGATTTTCATATTTGTCCACCGAAGGCAAGTTCAATGCCAGAACTACGTCCGGGTTTCTAACCAGGGGAGATCCGATGACTTCCTGGCTGACGATCACTGTGCAGTGGGCGGTGCCGCCCCGCATCTCAGGGCCATAAGAAGGGATCCAGGTCACATGCAATCCATTATCCATGGACGCATAAGCCAAAACCTGTCCGGCAAATAATGTGCCCTGGCCGCCAAAGCCAGAAACGATAATACTGGTTTCTTCCATACCTTATTTCTCCTTATACCTTCAGTGATTCCAGGGCAGGGGAGACTTTATAATCTCCCAGCGGGAATACGGGGACCATTTTTTCCGCTACAAATTCAAGCGCATCCTGGGGGCTGATCTTCCAGTTGGTAGGGCAGGATGAGAGCAGCTCGACCATGGAGAACCCCAAACCTCTTTCCTGGGCTTCGAATGCCAGGCGGATAGCCTTTTTTGCCTTCCTGATATTGGCTGCGTCGTGTAAACTGCGGCGCACCACGTAACCGGCTCCATCCAGGGTGGATAGAATTTCTGCCATGCGGATGGGGTAACCAGCTGTTTCGACATCCCTGCCCAGGGGAGAGGAAGTGGTTTTCATCCCCACCAGGGTGGTGGGGGCCATTTGCCCTCCAGTCATGCCGTAGATGGCATTGTTAATGAAGATCACGGTGATATTTTCACCCCTGGCAGCAGCGTGCATAATCTCCGCCATACCGATCGAGGCCAGATCTCCATCACCCTGGTAGGTGAAGACTGTATTATTGGGAAGGACTCGTTTTATTCCCGTGGCCATGGCCGGTGCCCGGCCGTGGGCGGCTTCCACAAAGTCCATATTGAAATACCGGTAAGCAAATACCGAACATCCCACGGGAGCTACACCAATGGTCCTTTCCCGCAGACCCATTTCATCAATAACCTCGGCGATCAAACGGTGGGCAACACCGTGAGTACAGCCCGGGCAGTAATGGGTGTGGGCATCAGTAAAGGATTCGGGACGCTGATAGATAACCTCTGTAGTTGCAACCATTATTTTTCTCCTGTGAGCATTTTATCCATGCGAATGATCCATTCATCGCGGGGATCTTTGGCGCCGGGGGCTGGATTGGCAGCCACCCGCCGGATCTCATCCAGGATTTCATCAGGCAGGGGAGTCATCCCGCCCATTCTGCCGTAAAACTCGATCGGCACTTTCCCCTGGACGATCTTCATGACATCGTCCAGCATCATCCCGGAATTCATTTCAACCACTAAAATTCGTTTCACCTGCTTGGCGAGTTCAATCAAACGGTCCTGGGGGAACGGGGCCAGGGTGATCGGTCTTAATAACCCTGCTTTAATGCCCTCTTCCCGAGCCTGGCGAACTGCGGAGGATGCCACCCGGCCGGCTGTGCCAAACCCGATCACCAGAAATTCCGCATCCTCTATCTCATATTCATCATAGATCACTTCGTTCTTCTCGATCTCTTTCCAACGTTTTAACAGGCGCAGGTTGGTGACCTCTTCTTCTTCCGGATCAATATAGATAGAAGTGAGAATATTCGGGTCCCGTCCTTTTGCGCCGCTGACTGCCCAATCTGGTACTTCCTTAGGAATTTCCTTCATAGGGGGAAGTTCTGCCGGTTCCATCATCTGGCCCATGTTTCCATCAACGATCACATGCACAAGGGCGCGGTACTTATCTGCCAGATCAAATGCCAGGCTGATATAATCCACCGCTTCCTGGACACTGGCTGGTGCGAGCACGATCGGGAAATAATCACCATGGCCGCCTCCCTTGACCATCTGGTAATAATCTCCCTGAGAGGGAGCAATATTACCCAATCCCGGTCCGCCGCGCATCACGTTTACAACTACAGCAGGAACTTCAGTTCCAGCGATATAGGAAATGCCTTCCATCATTAAACTGATACCCGGACTGGATGAGGCGGTCATCACACGTTTTCCAGTACAGGCTGCCCCATAAACCATATTGATCGCAGATACTTCACTTTCCGCTTGTACAAAAGCTCTACCGAGTTCCGGCAAACGCCTGGACATGTATTCCAGGAATTCAGTTGAGGGTGTGATCGGGTACCCGTAAAAGGCTTCCACACCTGCTCGAATAGCAGCTTCCGCAAAAGCATGATTCCCTTTTAATAATTCTTTTGCCACTGTGCTTACCTCCTGGGTTTCCTCTCGGGTTTTTCTCTATACACGGTAATAGCGGCATCAGGGCAAACTACTGCGCAGATCCCGCAACCAGTACAGATTTCTTCTATCATTTTGGCTGGATGATATCCTTTGGGTGTGAGCCGGCTCATGTCAATTTCCAGAACTTCCTGGGGGCAGGCTTCGATACACAGGCCACAGCCTTTGCAGTAATTATCATCCACTACTATCCATCCAGTAACGGCCATTCAATAGTCTCCTTTCTGGAGTATATCTTGTCACGAAAAAACTTGATTCCAGTACATGTTATAACACAATCCATCCCTGGCTGAAGCGATACAACAGTATTATAAGAAATCTCTAACTTTCAGCATAGTGACACATCTCAGTAGATAGCATAATGATTATCAGGTCGATTGTATTTATGTAAATCAATAATCCTCGAAATTTCTACCCTTATTGACACTTACTCATCGTCTGGTATAATGGCACGGCACTGAAGGAATAAGTCCTTCTGCAGAATATTGGCGTGGATTAAGACCCCCAACTTCCCCGCTCCCCTGTGGCTAATGCTTTGAACACAGAGAGAACGGTGAAGTGAAGATTGGAGGATAAGTTATGGAATATGCAATTGTCGTAAGTGGTGGGAAACAGTATAAAGCTGTACCCGGAGAGATTCTCCAGGTTGATAAACTTCCTACTGAAACCGGAAAAAAAGTTGTTCTGAATGAAGTATTATTCATCTCGGATGGAAAAAAGAAAGTTACCATTGGCACTCCGCAGATTAAGGGAGCCAAGGTAGAAACAACTGTCACCGGGCAAATTAAAGGACCTAAGATACTGGTCTTTAAATACAAACCCCGAGTGCACTACCGCAAGAGGCAGGGTCATCGTCAGTTATATACACTGCTTCAGGTTGATAAGATTGTGACGAAATCAGGAGAAAAAGATGGCGCATAAAACAGGTGGCGGTTCTACCCGCAACGGTCGAGACAGTAATTCCAAGAGATTGGGCGTTAAGAAATTTGGCGGCGAAATTGTACGTTCCGGAAATATTCTGGTACGTCAGCGCGGCACCAAGATCCATCCTGGAGAAAATGTAGGCCGCGGTGGCGATGACACCTTGTTCGCTACGGCAGATGGCGTTGTCACCTACCAAGACTTCAGAGGTGGTAAAAAACGCGTGCATGTATATCCCGCACAGTAAAAGGATTTATTAAATGAAAGCAGAAATTCACCCGACATATTACCCCGAAGCAACGGTTGTGTGCGCTTGCGGCAACACTTGGAAGACGGGATCAACTCAAGAATCAATCCGGACCGATGTTTGCTCTGCCTGCCATCCATTTTTTACCGGTGAACAGCGCATTGTTGACACTGAGGGCCAGGTTGACCGGTTCTACAAGAAATTAAAAAGCCATGAGGAACTCGAGAAAGCAAAATCAGAACGAGAGACCAAAAAAGCAGTCGCTGATGTATCAGTGGAAATGCTGGAACTGGGTTCTCGTGTCACGAACACCCTTGTGGAAGCCAAAATTGTGACAATCCAGGATCTGCTCACACTGCTGGAAGGCGGCGATCAAGCTCTGCTGGATATCAAAGGTTTTGGACGAAAATCCCTGATCGATCTTAAGAAAGCTTTACGAGCTCAAGGGTTTGAAATCCCTGAAGCAGCAGAGGATATCTCAATTTAAGGTTAGGATACAGTTCTTTTGATAAAATACAGGCAGAGAAACCCTCTGCCTGTTTTTTGTTAATCCAAGTTCAGATAAGTGAGGAAAAGAATGAAACATCATCAGGGAAGGTTGGAAGTTATTACCGGTCCAATGTTCTGTGGGAAAACAGATGAGATGCTGCGCAGGCTTCGCAGGGCGATTATCGCCAAACAAAAGATCCAGGTCTTTAAACCTGGTTTTGACATCCGCTACAGCAGCGAAAAAGTGACTTCCCATGCCGGGAATGAATATAATGCTTACCCGGTTGAGAATATTACGGAAGTTCCAACCTTGCTGCAAGATGATGTTACATTAGTCGCCATCGATGAAGCCCAGTTTTTTGATAAGGAAATCATTGACGTTATCCAGGCACTGGTTGACAAGGGGATCAGGGTCATCGTAGCCGGATTGGACATGAATTTCCGGGGAGAACCTTTTGGCCAGATGCCAGTATTGCTGGCCCAGGCGGAGATCGTAGACAAGTTACACGCCATTTGCATGGTGTGCGGAGAGGAAGCAACCCGAACTCAGCGGCTGGTGGATGGCAATCCGGCTTATTATGACGATCCGATCATCATTGTAGGTGCCTCGGAAATGTACGAAGCCCGTTGCAGGATCCATCATCAGGTACCACGAGGAAAAAAGGAATAACCATGCAATCTTATAAGGATTTTTTAAGTGAGATCCTGATCCCAGAACAGGAACTCCAGGATAAGGTCAAGGAACTGGGAGAACATATCAGCCGGGATCACGCCGGGCAGGATTTGCATTTGGTATGCATCCTGCGTGGTGGAGTGTTATTCCTGACGGATCTAATGCGGGCGATCACGGTTCCCCATTCAATTGACTTTATGGCCATTTCTTCCTACGGTGTTGGAGCCAGGGAAGCTTCTGGTCATGTGCGATTGACGATGGACCTCCGGGATGATATTCAGGGGAGAAATGTGTTGCTGATTGAGGATATAGTGGACAGCGGCCATACCCTGGCTTCCGTTCTGGGGCTGCTGGCTACCCGGAAACCAGCCTCATTAAAGGTTTGCACACTGCTGGACAAAGCTGAAAGACGGGAAACCAAAGTACCTCTCGATTATGTGGGATTTGTGATCCCCAATAAATATGTCTTTGGTTATGGATTGGACCTGGACGAATTTTATCGTGAACTGCCCTTTATCGGGGTAGTGAACGAAGAAAAATATACTCCCCCGGACCATTAGATTTCCTGAATGTTTCAGCCAGGGGGAGAGCTGCATAAGGCAGTAAAGCTGACCGGTAATGATTAATTTTTTTGTTTGAGGATATCCGGGAGATTTGGTTTTCTCTATTTAACCTCTCCCTGATAAAAAGATGATGAATAAAAAACCATTTCCAGCTCTGTATGATCAGATTATTAATCTTCTGGAACCCTATCAGGCTTACCTGGTAGGGGGTGCTGTGCGTGATATGCTGCTGGGAAAATCTATTCATGACCTGGATTTTACGCTGCCGGAAGATACTATCCCTGCTGCCAGAATGGTTGCTGACAAACTTGGAGGGGCGTTTTTTATTCTTGATCCGGAACGGGAAACAGCCCGGGTAATTTTAAAAGATGAACACAGTCAGCGTATGATGGTGGATTTTACTCGCTTCCAGGGTAAGGATATCAAAGATGATCTGGCCTCGCGAGACTTTACCATCACATCAATGGCATTAAGAACGGGTTCAAATCGGAAGGTCATAGATCCTTTTCATGGTGCGCAGGACTTAAAGGATGGCCTGCTGAGGACAACTACAGGACAGGCTCTGGCAGATGATCCGCTGCGCTGTCTGCGGGCCGTGCGGCTTGCCGTCCAATTTGGATTGAGAATCCTGCCTGAAACAAAGGACCAGATCCGCCAATACGCTAAAGGAATGGCTGGAATCTCTCCTGAAAGGATTCGGGATGAGCTCTTTAGGATCCTGGATGGGCCAAAACAGGCTGCCGCTATTCAATCGCTGGAAATCCTGGGTTTGTCTCCTTATCTGTTTTTGGGTGAGGTCACCGATCGTCAGATCCTTCAATTGAGGTTTCTAGAGGATTTGTGGGATTTATTCCTGAAAAAACACGATCAGGACAGCGCAGCCAATTGGTCTCTGGGATTACTCGTCCACCGCCTGGGACGCTACCGGACTGACCTTCAATCTTATCTTAAATTTGAACAGGTACTGGAACGAACCATCTACCAGCATTCTTTTCTTGCTCTTCTCCTGAAATATAGACTAGAAGAAAATAAAATCAATGATTTCCGATTGAACCTTCCGCTTAGCAACCAGGAATGGGATTTACTGTACCGAAGCACAGGTGCTGCTGAAATGATACTGCAATACTTCAAAGCGGTCGATTCCCCCCAGCCATTAGATATTTACCGTTATTATCGCCAGTACAAATCGGCTGGGATCCTGGGCGTTTTTCTGGCCCTGGCGGTTAAATCCTCTGAATGCCGTAATAGTTCTGATCAGGAGGGTTGGGGCCGAATCCTGGATATCTGCAGATCTTTCCTAGAAGGTTGGTGGGAGAAAAAGCATCAATGGGTTTATCCGCCAATCCTGTTTGATGGTAACGATATTCAAACTGAATTCAGTATCTCACCGGGGCCTCAGATAGGTACCCTGCTGGAATCCCTCCGTGAAGCCCAGGTTGAGCGGGGTATTTCTTCCCGGGAGCAAGCAAAACAGTTCCTGAGAGATCTGCTGGAAGATGCAAACGAGATAACTGAATGAGCTTTTCACCAGATAAAGTATTTTTTGATGATCTCTACCGGATATTTTCCCGACCACTTTCAGATGTTGATTGCGGAGAGAAGTGTGGTCCATTTAATGAGTATGGAGTTCCAGTATGCTGTGACATCAATTTGATCATTCCCTCAGCCTATAAGGCGGAATGGCAGTTCTTGAAGGAAAAAACAGATCTTTGGCAGCCCTGGAGCAGTTCCGGTCCTGTAGATGCAGATCTTGAAAATGAAGTACAGGATGGCCAGGTATTGCTAAAATGCCTGGGATACCAGCATTGCCAGCGTCGGTTCCGGACTCTGACCTGCAGAGCTTTCCCATTTTTCCCCTACCTGGACAGCCAGGGACACTTCGTCGGCCTGGTTTATTTTCAGGAATACCGGGATATGTGCTGGATAATCAGCAATCTCTCCCTGGTCACTCCTGCTTTTAAAGCTGATTTTAAGCAGGCATTTGAACTCCTTTTCAAGCAATACCCGGAATCCAAAGAGAGTTATTCCCAGTATTCGTCCTATCTCCGGGAAGAAAATGCTATTTCTGGTGATAAAATAATTCTTCTTGATTTTGAAGATAAAGTATTTCTCCTGGACCCGGGTTCTGAGATATCACATCAGGTGAGTTTCGAGGATCTGGAATCCTTTGGCCCATTCAGCATCACCAAAGATCTGATTTTCCCGGACGAGATTCCCGATTAAGTATGGATAACCCCAATCATTTGACCAGTGAATTTTCTCTCCCAGAGGAGTATCAAGTACCTGCCCGGATTGCAGCCCACAGGAACAGCCCAACCGGCTGGTTAACCGCCCATTTCTCCCAGTACTGGTACCTGGGGTTATCCACCCTGGCAGGTGCAATCGGCAACGCTTCATTAGCAGCTGTGGTCCCGGTCATGGTCGGCAGAGCATTAAACTCGCTGATGGAAAACCCACCCAGAACGGAAGTGCTGTTACGAATTGCTTTGATCATTGTTGTGACCCAGATTATCCGGGGAGTCCTTCAATTGGGAAGGAATTTCAGTTCGGAGCTGCTAGGACAGCTGATGGAAAGGGATATTCGGCATGAGCTTTATACGGCTTTATTGGGAAAAAGTATGACCTATCACAGTTTACTGCCAGTTGGCGATGTGATGGCCAGGGCTACCAATGATGTCCGCGAAATCAATTTCATGTTCAGCCCGGGATTTAACCTGGTTGTAGGATCCGCCAACTTCATCATTATGCCCATTATCTTTTCCGTCCAGTATCATCCCTCCCTGATAGCAGCCCCCCTGATTTTCCTGATCCTTTATATTCTGGCTCTGTGGCAGTATCTTTATGAACTACAGCCGATCACCGATGCAGTTAGAAGCGCTTTTGGTACTCTGAATTCCCGTCTGGCAGAAGCGGTTGACGGAATAGAAACTGTCAAGGGAATGGCGGAGGAATCCAGTGAAGTTAGTTTATTTGCCAGCAATGCCCGCAGTTTTATGAAGAAAGAGATCCACCAGGGCGACGTTGAAGCCCGTTTTTTACCCCTGCTTGTGATGGGTCTGGTTCAGGCCGGTGGTCTTTTTCATTCAATCTTGCTTTACCAGCAAGGATTGCTGGAAGTGGGAGATATCGCTGCTTATTACGGCCTGCTGGGATTGTTAGGCTTTCCGACCTTTGTCTCGCTATTTGCCTATTCCCAGGTGTCGCTGGGTATTGCCGGGGCACGACGTGTCCTAGAATTGATCAACCGGGAAACAGAATTGGACCAGAATCAGGGAGGTTTTGAAGGGCAGATCAAAGGAAAGATCCAATTTGATAATGTTTCCTATGCCTATCCGGATGTTGATCTGACACTCACCAGGATTGATTTCTCGGTCCAACCTGGCCAGACTATCGCCGTGGTCGGACAAACGGGATCGGGGAAAACCACCCTGGCAAAATTGATCAACCGAACCTTTGATGTTACTTCCGGAGCCATTCGAGTTGATGGTGTTGATGTCCGGGATTGGAATCTGGAAGCCTTGCGCAAACAAATATCTATCATTGAACAGGATATTTTCCTGTTTTCAAATACCATTGCGGAAAATATAGCCTTTGGAAAGCCAGAGGCGACCCGGGAAGAGATCGAAAAAGCAGCCAGGTCCGCTCAGGCCCATGAATTTATCATGACGTTCAAGGATGGTTATGAAACCATCCTGGGAGAGCGGGGAGTGACTCTTTCCGGAGGACAGCGCCAACGCCTGGCGCTGGCCAGAGCATTCCTAACCGATCCGCGGATCCTGATCCTGGATGATTCCACCAGTTCAATAGACAGCGCTACCGAGGATGAGATCCAGAAGGCCATATTTGAGGCAGCCAGGGGAAGAACGACCATTATCATCACTCACCGTTTATCACAAATTCGCTGGGCAGACACAATACTGGTCATTCGCAAGGGTGAAGTGACCGACCGGGGATCGCATGATGAGCTGATGGCCTGCTCCAGAGCATACCGGCAGATTTTTAAGGATTGATCATTTAACCACGAGGCAATGAGTATGGGTTTCTTTTCCAACCTTGACACTGAAGCATATGATCGAGAATACAGCGATAGGGACCTTCTGAAGCGTATTGGATCGTATTTAAAAGAATATACGGGAATGTTGGTCGGAATCTCGCTGCTCCTGATCTTGATTGGAGCGGCCAGCGCATCGCTACCGCTGGTGATTTCCAGCAGTATTGACCGGCTGAATGCTAATCAGGCAGACACCCAGGTCAAGCTTTTAATTGGACTGGTCATCCTGGCCGCCTTGATTAACTGGGGTGGGAACTGGATCCGGCGGCGGATGACCGTACGGGTGGTTTCTGGCATTGTAATGAAGTTACGGACGGATGCTTTTAGTTCAGCAGCTAACCATGACCTGTCATTCTATGATAAATACTCTTCAGGGCGTGTGGTCTCGAGGATTACATCGGATACTCGGGAGTTTGGCAACTTAATCATACTGATCACGGATCTTGGCGCTCAGATGATCCAAGCGCTGATTCTGGGAGTAGTTCTGATACGCCTGGAACTGCGCTTATTTTTATATATCCTCGGTTTTTTACCTGTTATCTTTTTGTTGGCAAGGGCATTCAGGGGTATTGCTCGAAAGGTGACCCGGGAAGGTATGCGGGCCATGGCCAAAGTTAACGCCACGATCAAAGAAACTGTCAGCGGGATCGCTGTGGCTAAAAATTTCCGCCAGGAACCGGAAATCTTTGCCAATTTTGATAAAGCGAATATTGAGTCATATCGGATCAATGTTCGGAGGGGATTTGTGTTATCGATCGTCTTTCCAGCGCTGAATGCTATGAGCGGTGTGGGTACAGCGTTGTTGGTCTATACTGGCGGTATGAGTGCAGCCCAGGGAATTGTGACCATCGGATCCTGGTACCTCTTTGTGGTAGGTCTGGAAAGGTTCTTCTTCCCGGTACTGAACATGGCTTCTTTTTCAGCCCAGGTCCAGGTCGGATTGGCTGCAGCTGAACGTGTCTACGCCCTGATCGATGCTGAACCAGCAGTCGTTCAGAATGATCACCAGGTTCCCGACCGGATCTCAGGCAGGATTAGGATTGAGAATCTTAATTTTAAATATGACGAGGATGAGTGGGTATTCAGGGACTTTAATCTCACCCTGAACCCGGGCGAAAGTGTGGCCCTGGTAGGGCATACCGGCTCTGGAAAATCTTCTATTGCCAAATTGATTGCCCGCTTTTATGAATTCCAATCCGGAACAATTAAGATTGATGATTATGACATACGAGATCTGGATCTTACCAGTTACCGCAAACAGCTGGGTATGATCTCCCAGGTACCCTTTTTATTCTCAGGTACGGTCGCGGAAAATATTCAGTATGCCTGTACAGATTCCAGTCTGGAAGACATGACCAAGCTGGCAAGTGAGATTGGTGAGGGTGAGTGGCTGGAGACACTTCCGGATAGTTTTGACACCGAGGTTGGAGAACGGGGCGGCCACCTTTCGATGGGGCAGCGCCAGCTGGTTTCGCTGCTGCGGGTGTTGATCCAGAACCCGGCCATCTTTATTCTGGACGAAGCCACTGCCAGCATTGATCCATTTACTGAAAGACAGATCCAGCAGGCTTTGGACTTGATCCTAAAAGACAGCACCAGTATTCTGATCGCGCACCGGCTTTCCACTGTAAAATCTGCAGACCGGATCATAGTGATCGATAAGGGGAAAATCATAGAAGAAGGCACGCATGACTCCCTGCTGAAGGATGGGGGTTATTATTCTGTACTTTACAATACCTATTTCAGACATCAAAGTCTGAGCTATGTGGAGGAGAGCGGAAAGCTGGCAGAGTAATTGTGATAAATAAAAAGGGACCCGGAGTTTCAAAAACTACGGGTCCCTTTTATAATGCAGAAGGACTGAGTCCCTCCGAGGGACTCAGTCCTTTTTGTTCCTAGATCATGAATTTGCCATCCTTATACAGCAGATCCCCATCCACTCGAATCTCGCTGTCCTCCCGGACATCGCAGATCATATCCCAGTGAATGGCGGAGACGTTTTTACTGCCTGTTTCAGGGTATCCTGCGCCGAGCGCCATATGGAACGAGCCGCCGATTTTCTCATCATAGAGAATGCTCTTGGTGAATTTCTGGATGCCGTAGTTGGTGCCAATGGCAAACTCACCCAGGTAACGGGAGCCTTCATCGCTGTCCAGCATGGCCAGCAGGAATTCCTCATTTTTAGTTGCTGAGGCGTTGACTACCTTGCCATCCTTGAACTCAAGATGGATACCTTCCACTTCCTTGCCCTTTTCGATGGCAGGATAGGTGTAATTCACCCAGCCGTTGGCAGAATCCTCCACCGGTCCGGTGAAGACCTCACCGCTGGGCATATTATGGGAGCCGTCGGAATTGATGAATGTGCGACCTTCAACGGAAAGTGTGAGATCGGCATTGGGGCTTTTGACGGTGACTATCTTTTTACCTTTCAACCAGTCTATAACTTTTTGCTGTTCGTCATGAATGCGCTGCCATTCAGCCACGGGATCATCTTTATCACAATAACAGGCGCCGTAGACAAAATCCTCATAATCAGTGAGGCTCATGTCTGCATCCTGGGCATAAGCCGGGCAGGGGTAATTGGTCAGGGTCCATCTCAGATCACCAGAAGCTGACCGTTCCATGTAGGTTTGCATCAATCCCTGCTTCGCCTTGCCAGAAAGCTGTTGTTTTATGGGATCCACGCCGGCCATGTGGCGGGTGTTTTCAAATGCCTGCAGGGCGATCAATACATCCGCTTCCTCGAAGAGCATCTTTGTAGCCGGTGAAATCCATTTGATCTGTTCATCGCTGGCATATTTCAGGCTGTACTCGGAGATGGTATCAGAGTACATGACCACCTGGGGATAACCACCGGCTTGTAGAACTGCCCTGAGCACTTCGCCAACTAATGGTTCAGTGACCATATGGCTGTTGATCAAAACCCATTCTTGTGGCTGGACTTTCACTGAGTAATTGACAAGTAAATCGGCAAGTTTTCGGAGTCGTGGATCGATCATATTTTATTCCTTATCTGTGGTGAGGTATTTGGTTTGGATTTATCTTATTATACCTGTGAGTAAGTTCTAGCCATTCATCCATTGAGAGGGTTTCCGCCCTGCGCTGAGGATCAATGCCGGCTTCTTTCAGTAGTTTTTCGGCCTCAATTGGCGCCCAGGCCAAGCCTTTTGAGAGGGAATTCCGCAGAGTTTTGCGTTTATGCAAAAAACCCGCTTTGATGATTTCAAAGAATTTTCCTCTCAGCTCCGCTTTCAAAAGAGGCTCAACGTGGAGGTTTACCAGGACCACCGCTGAATCCACTTTGGGTGGCGGGAAAAAAGCGCCTGCCGGAATGCGCATCTCCAGGCTGGGCTCTCCGTACATCAGAACGCTTAGAGATAACAGGCTCATTTTGCCGGTTCTGGCGCATAATCGCTGGGCAACTTCATACTGGATAGTAAGGATGATCCTATTAGGTTTATGCTCTGATTCAAGCAAATTGCGGATGATGCGGGATGTGATATAGTAGGGGATATTGGCAACCACCAAATAGTCATTTTCCTGAACCAGATCCTGCGGGTTGAGGCTTAATATATCCCCCTGAACAATCCTGATATTTTGATATTCAGTCAGGTTTTTCTCCAGGATGGGAATAAAACGCTCATCAAGCTCTACTGCCACAACCTGGGCCGCGGTTTTTGCCAGCTGGGCTGTTAGATGACCCAGCCCAGCGCCAATCTCCAGGACGGCATCCGCTCCTGTCACCCCGGCGATGCTGGTGATCATATCAAGAATGTTGGGGTCGGTCAGAAAATTCTGTCCCAGGCTTTTATCAGGAAGCAGGCCGTATTTAGTAAGTATCTCGGAGATAGGTTGGAGCAGTGGTTGGCTCATGTGCTGGGATTATAACGCAATTCAAGGATACGGTTTCTCTACAGAATACCTTATCCTCAAAAAAATAGGATTAGGTATCATTAATCATTATGACAAAAATCTACCCACCATCCATTAATGGCACGAAACCAGGCTCCTGGGCTCATTTCTCCATCAAAGACCGTCTGCCGGTAATCGCCCAACGGGTTATCGAAGAAAACCAATATCCACCTCAAATCAACGCAAATCTGAAACAGCTCAAAGAAGACATCCCTAATAAACCCATCCGCCAGCTTATCGATCAGGGTGCTCCCGATCAAACATTATGGCAAAAGTATATCCAACCTTATCTGGGCAAGGATTGGCTGGTGGTTCCCTGGTTTTTTGTTGAGACGTATTTTTACAGAAGGATTATGGAAGCAGTGGATTATTTTAACCTAGGGCAGGATCCGTTTGAGTACCAGAAACAGCAGGGCTTGGAAAAGACTGGGGGGGATATCACATTCCTGGCAGGATTTCTGGCTGATCGTTTGGAAAACCCTGGAAAGGTGGAAAAAGTCCTGCAGGAAGGATTGTATTTTTCTCTCTGGGGAAACCAGGCGGATTTATCCCTCTGGCCGGCCGGAAGCGCCACTGACCCCAGGAACGATTCAAGGAAATCTCTTCAGGAACACCTGCTTGCCAATGATATCAAACAGGTCTTAAGAATATTCAGCAAAGCCGATCAGCCCATCAGCCAGGTAGATATGATGCTGGATAATGCTGGATTTGAACTGGTCTCTGATCTGGCGCTGGCGGATATCCTGATCAGTCAGCTATCGGTTGAGCGAGTAATTCTCCATGTTAAGATCCACCCTACTTTCGTTTCTGATGTGATCGAAGCTGACCTCGGTAAAACAATCCAGTCCTTGACCGGATCCCAGGACGATCTCACAGTTCAATTTGGGAAACGGTTGGAAACTGCCTTCAAACAGAACCGGATCCAGACGAAAGCCCATTATTTTTGGAATTCACCGCTGCCGATGTGGGATGTACCAGTTGATATTCGAGAAGACCTGAAAGAATCCTGTTTATTAATCAGTAAAGGGGACGCCAATTACCGGCGCATCCTGGGGGATAGGGAATGGGATTTTACTGAGGCTTTCCATCGAGCAGTCGATTACCTGCCCGTCCCGCTGGTTGCGCTGCGCACCTTAAAGGCAGAATTGGCCGTAGGATTGGATCTGGATCAGATCCAGTTAATATTCAATCAAGACCCGAAGTGGATGACTGACGGGAAATGGGGGGTGATACATTTTTCGCCAGGGCGAAAAATGAGAGAGTAGGAAGCCCTATAGTGGGAATCGATTTGGGCTGCAGTACAACTGATCACCGCAGGGGTGGATGGAGGATGCCGATGAAGGTTTTCTCGATCGTGTTCAGACCTGGTTATGTCATGACTAAAAAAGTCTAATGCAAGGGAATTAATAAAGGACGTACATGATGTTATCTGGTGGGGGCGCCGGAGCCAGGAAATAAACGGTGACGTTTCTACTCCAGGGCACATATTCAGAATGCCGATATCCAAGATCAACCCAGTTAGCACTCCAAGGCACTCCGGAGCCAACATCTTCAATGGTTCCAAATCCATATCCAGGGATGTAGACCCGCATGCCTTTCATATAGCGGTACCAATCCAGTTTGACAGCAATGCTGCCTTTTTTAAGCGGGGCACCACTGGAAGTGGTCGAATTGCAGCCCGGGCAGGTTTCGTCATATGATGTGGCATAAGCGGTAATTTTCCGCCAATAGGTGATCTGTCCGTCAGCTGTGCCGGTTGTTTCAATATTGATCTGCGTTCCGTATCCAATAATGCGGGGGCTGGGCTCCCTGATGACCCATTCCTTCTCTAACTCACGGCTGACTTCTCTGTCATTTTCATACACAATCCGCAGGCGCTGGGCTTGAAGTCCATATTCTCCTCCAGTCTGGATTTGCAGCTGGTCCAGAGCTAAATCATCTGCCGGTTGATATTCACTCGAAAACTGAATTTGTTCCTGTTTGAGGAGGATTTCTTCCCGAACCCGGATGATCTGAACCTGGTCATTCTCCGGAATTGGTTCAAGTTCAGAAGGAATGCTGTAATCCAGTCCCTGGAGGGCAATACCTCCCTGGGCCAGGGCAGCACCAACGGTTTCTGCCGTGGTCCTGATTGTGACTGATTCATCTGCCAGATAAACCAGCAAAGGTTTGGCCCGGATCAATGAGACCGTTATTTTGGACCCATCCAAGACCGTGCTGAGTGGTTTTGAAAGCTGATCTGCTTCAAAAATCTCAATGCCCTCTTTTTCAAAGGCCTCAGAGAGAGTGTCTGCATCACTGATGAATTGTTGGTTTCCGGATTCAAATTCAATGGTAACTGGGGTTCCCCGAATCAATTGGATTTTATGGGATTCTCCCAGAGGCAGAAGGTAATCTTCCCCGGTGACTTGACCATCCACCAGGATCCGGTCTTTCGGAAATAGCGTTAAATCCAGATCCAGAAGGATATTCGCGGGTCTGCGTTCTGCTGTTTGAAGGATGTTTACATCACCATTGGCTGTGATCTCAATCGAGCTGGAAGTATTGAGGATGATTACTTCACCACCCCAGAGCATTGTTCCCGGTTCCGGGGTGATGCGTTCACTTTCAGTCAGGTGAAGACCCTGGTTTTTTAGAAGACTGTTTACAGTCAGGGCAAAGGTACTGACTTGTTCTGTATGTCCATTCACAACTAGAAAAACTGTCTTATGCAGGCTGAGGACGATCAATGCAATCCCTAAAACAGAAGCCAAACCGGCTGCAATCAATTGGAAAAGGGGCTTTTTGATCAAATCAGAGATATTCATGGTTTTATTGAAAAGAAAAAGCCTCGGGCAGGGAAACCGGCGGCACCCAGAGGATCCTCCTTAGTGCTGCTTCCTTTCGGATCTGACACGGTTCAAAGGGCTCTGCCGCGCCGGACCCACCCGAAGCTCGTGGGCATGATACCAAAGCCCGGGTTGGGTGTCAATCAATTGAACAGATAGCCTCTGGGGAGGAAAGGAGTACATTAAATGTCCAATATTTTAGCGAATGTGAGTGATTATTTAGGAACTTTCAGGTTGTTCTTTTGAATCACCCATTGGATCAAAACACCAATGATGATAATTATTAGAATGATCGCTGCTCCCAGCATCAGACCCCCGGTTTCACCTGATTTAAGCGGTTCCTCACCAAGTATAAATGTTGGGGTGATTGTGGGTGTGGGGTTCGGAGTTGATTGTAATGCACCGACCTGCCTGGGAAGGAATAATCCTACCAGGGCGATAAATGTTAAGAACATTCCGATATATAATAGCTGACGGGTCTTTTTTGATAATGATCTCATTCAGGGTTTCTCGTTGATATCAGGGGTATTATACCAAAATCTGCAGTTTATCTGTGACCCCTGATCCTAAGGCTGCAAGTCAAGAAAAACGCCCAGTTTTATCTGGGCGATTTTAAGGCGGAGGGGGTGGGATTCGAACCCACGATTCCGTGAGGAATACGCGCTCTCCAAGCGCGCGCACTAGGCCGGACTATGCGACCCCTCCAGGTTTTATTTTGCTGTGCGATTATACCAAACCGCGGGTTAACTGGCAACCAGGGAGGATGCTATTTAAACGAAAATGTATGTTAAACCACTGAATGAATCAGGTGTGTTATCCTTAAGCAGAGGTCGGTTGTAGAAAATTTATGATATGAATGATCATCAATCAGAACGGATCTACCTGTCACTCGGTACAAATCTGGGAAACCGGGAGGCGAACCTGGAAGCGGTTAAAGCTGAACTTCCCCCAGAAGTGATAATCCTGGATGCTTCTCCCATTTATGAGACTGAACCCTGGGGATTTCTTGATCAGCCAGATTTTCTAAACCAGGTTCTAGCTGTTGAAACATCCCTGAAACCATCTGAGCTGCTGGAGCACATTAAGGGTATAGAACAGAAAATTGGCAGAAAACCAAGTATTCGCTTTGGACCTCGCATAGTGGATATTGATATTTTGTTTTTTGGTGATCAGATCATCCAGGAGGAGGATTTGGAAATCCCTCATCCCCGTTTAAGGGACCGGGCATTTGTGCTGATCCCGCTGGCAGATATCGATCCAGATCTGGTCTATCCTGGAACAGATTTATCCATCTCTGATTTGCTGCTGGACGTTGATCTTACAGGCGTAGATTTATACCAGGAATAATCTCTTGAGCCTTTTCCCTTTTTTCAGCTCTTTGTTTTTGATCATAAATCCAGTCCTGTTATGGTTATTCAGGAGATTTAATCAAAACCTGCAAAAACTCCAGTTCTGGATGATGCTCACTGCTGGTATGGCCTGGTTATTATCCCTGATCTTTTTCTTCATAACTCCTGATCAACATCTGAACCCTATCTGGGACGCAGGTGAGAAACTGCTGCCCAGCCTGGCATTCTCCCTGGATTGGGTGTCCAGCTCCTATTTTCTGGCTGTAACAACGCTGATCTTCTTTGGAATCCTGGTCGAAGGACATTCACCTCAAACCAGCGCCTGGATCACGATCCTGGGCGGGACTTGTGTGTTAGGTACAATGGTGGATTCAGCATACACGCTGGCATTGATCTGGACAGTAATCGAGATTTTATCTCTCTATAATTTTATTAAGAATCAAGGGGATATAGCAGCCAGCCATCAATATATCCTGGGAATCTTGATGCGTCTGACCGGACCTTTACTGATCATTTATATTTCCCTGGTCAATTCATCAACCGGGGTTGCTCCATTTCTGACGGAACTGCCTTCTTCCGCAGCACCTTTTCTGTTGGCTGCAGGAATAATTGGCTTTGGCGGATGGTTCCTTACTTTTATTGGATCTCAAGACAAACAGTCAGGCATTCATTCTGGTAAATATGCTTCCCTTATCCCTTCAGTCCTGGGTTTGGTTCTGATCACACGGGCTGCTCAGATATTTACCATTGATGCGGTTCCATCTTTTCTTTTTCTAGCAGGGTCCATTTTAATTTTCCTTGTACTTCTAGCAAGTGTTTTTATAAACCCACCAGCAAAGAACTGGAGGAATGTAAGTCTGGCGCTGCTGATCGGATGTTTCAGCTTCGCTGCTCCAGAAGCTGTCTTGGTCTGGGGCGTGATCTTTCTGCTTACTGGGCTTATATTGTTCAGGAAATTTGGATCAAAAAGAGCTGTGAGCCTGGCCTTGATCGTGGGGGGAATAGGAATTTTACCACTGCCTTTTTTCCCTTCCTGGTTAGGGCTGGTCTATTTCCAGGGAGTACCGGGCATGTTTTTTTCCGCGATGGCCGGATTATTACTGGGAGGAATATTCAATAGTGTTATCCAGAAATGGCGCAGAATTGAAATACCTTCCGAACAGATCTCTCCTCTCACGATCACTGGATATGCAGTGGTTTTGTTTTCCCAGCTTTCCATATCTATCCAGGCGGATTTGATAAATACAAGCCTGGCTATTTCTTCTGTCCCTGTCTCTGCCTGGATCGCTGCTTTATTATTTGGCGTTGCAGTCTTGTTCTGGGACAGGATCCCTGAATTTAATATCTCCCGCTGGGACAGGCTTAAAGCCCAGATCAAAAAAACAATGGATACAGCCCTAAACTCAATTTCTCGTCTGGTTGATGGGGCTGTAAATCTTTTCTCTCGTTTATTTGAAGGTGATGGAGGATTGATCTGGACCCTGTTATTGGGTTTCCTGATCATAACTTTGATCAGTTTGAGAGGTGGATAACAACAATGTCTGATCTTTTACAATCTCTTCTGGTTGTACTCCTTTTCATTTGCGGAGCAGGGATCCTGATCATGCCCAGCAGACGTATAATGACGGGATTGCTGGCTGTACAGTACATCGGTGTATTCCTGTTGGTCAGTGTTAGCTGGCCGTTGGAAATTGCTGTTGTAAAACTAGTTGCTGGCTGGATGGCTTCGGCTGTATTGTTCCTTACTTACCAGAATTTGCTTGGACCCATTAATGCTGATCGGTTGGATGCTAATCTCTCGGGCTTATTTTTTAAAGGATTTGCTGCCTTATTGATTGGCATTTCCGTATATTCCCTGGTGCCGACTGCACTGCGCTGGTTCCTGGGCGCAACCTCCCAGCAGGCATTGGGAGGATTATGGCTGCTCGGATTAGGGCTGCTGCAGCTGTTATTATCCCGGGACAGCCTCCGGATCATCATTGGTTTATTAACCGTCATTTCCGGATTTGAGATCCTGTATGCTACCCTGGAAGCATCTGTATTGATGACAGGGCTGCTGGCTATTCTGAATATCGGTTTTGCATTTTTAGGATCCTATTTATTAATGGCTTCTAATCTGGAGGAAAGCCCGTGAGTACGCCGATTTTATGGATCCTTTTACCATTATTGGTAGCCGGAATGTCTCTTTTCCTGATGAGGAATCGCTATTTCCTAAGATGGATCGGGTTGGCGTACAGCGTCGTATTGGTATTCTCGGCGCTGCTCCTCCCAATTAATGAAGTCTTTAAATTCCTGTTCTGGGAAGTAAAATTATCAGACCAGTTGTTAATATTCGGCAGACGTTTTATCCTCTCTGGGGCAGATCGTCCGATAGTCATCCTGTTATTTTCCCTGTGGTTTTTCTGGCTGTTGATCATGGATCCCAAACTGGTCCCAACCCAGTTCATTCCCCTCAGCCTGGCCGGGATGTGTTTAATTCTCACTGCTTACTCGGTTGAGCCAATTTTCTACGGAGCTCTGTTTTTTGCATTCCTGGCTTTAATTTACGTGGTTTTGCTCTCTCCACCAGGGTTGGAACCCACTCCTGGAGTTCTGCGATTTTTAATATTCCAGATCCTGGGTATGTTATTTATCCTCTTTGCAGCCTGGCTGGCCAGCTGGATAAATCTAAACAGGGGAAATCAAGTGATGTTGACACGTTCTCTGTTAATCCTGGCTCTGGGATTTTCCTTTTTGTTATCGATTTTCCCATTTATCAGCTGGATTCCCATGGTAGGTGAGAGGAATCATCCTTTCCTGTCAGGCTTTATCTTTAACACATACTTTCTGGGGGTATTCCTGTTTGGCACAAGATTTATCCTGGAAGGTGGTTGGATCGGTCAAGGTGTAAATATTCAAGGGCCGCTCCAGCTTGCCGGTGTTATTATGCTGGGTTTTGGTGGTTTGATTGCTATCTTCTCCAAACATATGGGCAGATTGATAGGAGCGGTGATCATTGCGGAAATAGGCCGGTCCTTGCTGGCTATCAGCCTGTTCCAGGCGGGTTTTCCGATCTATTTTGGGATGGTGATCCTCCAGAGTATTTCCCTGGGAGTCTGGTCAATCTCCTTGACCCAATTGCAGCAAGGCATTCAAGACCTTGATTTTCAATCTGCTGCGGGGGCTGCCAGATTATGGCCAGTGACAAGTTCGGGCCTGCTGTTGGGGTATTTTGCGCTGGCTGGAGTACCACTGCTGGGCGGATTCCCTATTTATTGGGCTTTGGGATCAGGTCTCAGCTTCTATCCTTTCTGGATCAATAGTGTATTTGTGCTCAGCACACTGGGATTGATTTTCGGTGGGCTGCGTTTGCTGGGTGTATTAACCAAAAATACCGGGGAAGAAACCGTCCTGATCCTGGGAGACCCTTTTTACCGGTACTTGATCCTGGGTTTGAATATTTTGCTGATATTGATCGGTTTCCTTCCCCAATGGATATTCAGCTTGACCCGAACCATCTCTGATCTACTGCTGGGATCCTGAAGAAAAACAACCTCTGTCCCTCGGATCTCCGCTTTTATTACAAAGGTCTACCATGCTATAATCTCAATGCCTTAAATATTCCTTTCTGAGGAGAATCATACATGGAAAATGAACAGTTGGAAAAGCGCGTCAAATGGCTGGATGATGAAAGAAGAAAAGATAAAACCATCATCTCGGAATTGGAAAACCGGCTGCTGAATCTTGAAGAGAAACTAGATGCTATTGATAAACAAACCAGGGATTATGACAGTGATATAACCCGATTGAGGACCTCTGTTACTCGGGTGGATGACTTTGAGGCTGATCTGGGTGCTTTGAGGGTGGACAGGAAAAAAGAATTAAAGGAACTGGAAAAATTAGCAAAATCATGGATCGCTGACGCCAAAAAAGACCTCCGAGCTCAACTTCAGGGGATTGAAGCTCAGCAAAAGAAGCAGCTGGAGGAGATTAAAAAGATCAAAGATTTGGAAAAAGATATGATTACCCGGGTAGAAGAAGAGAACCGGTTTAATGCCTCCTTGCGCGAAATGGAAAATTCATATGATGATATCAAAAAGGGCTACGAGGAATATCAGCGCGTTTCCAAAGCTGCCAAGCAGGATCGTCAAAAGGAAATAAAACGGGTTGCAGATATCCAGGCAGAACAGTCAGCTCTGCGTAAACGAGTTGATGAAGTTCGGGGGTTGCTGGATCTTGTAAACAGTGATTATCAGAAGGTCAAGGGCCGGATCCAGGAAATGGAATCAACCCGGCGGGAACTTAAAAAAGAGCAGGAAAATTTCCTCGAACAAACAAACCTGAAATCAACTGAACGAGAGACGACCTGGAAAAACTGGATGACCCGATTTGAAATCATTGAAAAACAAGCCCAGGATCTGGATGATCAGATGGCAAAGTTGGACACCACTCACAGGGGAATCAAGCGCATGCAGGATGAGTTGAAAGATCTATCCTCCCTGCTGGATCGAAGGGTGAATGAGATCACTGAAATGCAGCGTCTTGCGGATGAAAAATTCAGGGCTGAATGGGGCACTTTCACGGCCGATAATCAGAAACGCTGGACGAATTACACACTCTCCCAGAATGAAAAATCCAAACTGATTGAACGGCAGTATAAAGAAGGGGAAGACCGCATTACAGTCCTGGAAGATAGTTTGCAAGATATAGAAGATCAGATGGCTCAGATCAGTAAATATACCGAGAACCAGCTCCAGGGTTTATTGAGCCTGATGCGGGATTGGGCAGGTGATTTTGAGCAGATTATGGATGGTTTTCGTTAGGGTTGATATTGGGACGAAGTCCTTTCAAAGGACTTCGTCCCTTAGATTATTATGTACATTATTGGCACAGCAGGTCATGTTGACCACGGAAAATCCACCCTGATAGAAGCTATTACCGGGACCCACCCTGACCGTTTGAAGGAAGAGCGTGAGCGGGAGATGAGCATCGTTCTGGGATTTGACAGCTTCCAGCTGCCGGATGGCAAGGGCATCAGCATTGTGGATGTGCCCGGTCATCGGGATTTCATTGAAAACATGTTATCCGGGATCGGAAGCATTGATGCCTGCCTGCTGGTGATTGCGGCGGATGAAGGCGTTATGCCTCAGACCAGGGAACATCTAAATATTCTGGATCTCCTGGAAGTGGATAAGGGATTGGTAGCCCTCACAAAAATCGATTTGGTTGATGATCCCGATTGGCTTGACCTGGTTGAAGTGGAGATCAGAGATTTGATCTCTACCACAGCCCTGAAAGATGCTCCCATCGTCCGGGTTTCAGCCAAGACCAAATCTGGTATTGATGATCTGTTAAATACCCTCAGTTCTGTATTGGAAGATCAGCCTGAACGCCCTGATCTGGGCCGACCCCGTTTATCTGTGGACCGGGTCTTTTTAATGTCGGGATTTGGATCGGTTGTAACCGGAACCCTGCTGGACGGATCACTGCAGGTTGGTGAAGAAGTGGAATTACTACCCGAGGATAAAACAGGCCGCATCAGGGGACTGCAGAACCATAGTCATGAGGTGAAGCAGATCGGCCCTGGAAACCGGGTTGCGGTGAATATCTCAGGCATTGAAAATAAGGAGATTAAAAGGGGGGATACTCTCATTCATCCGGGGGATTATCAACCAACCCGCCGTTTGGATGTCAGTTTTAAATTCCTACCGGGCATCGATAAACCTCTCACTCACGATCTGGAGACAAAATTATTTCTGGGGGCTGATGAAACCCGGGCCAGAGTCAGGTTGTTAGGCGTCGAGCAGCTAAAACCTGGTGATAAGGCACTGCTGCAGCTTGAGGTAGACGATCCGGTAGTTGCGGTTAGGGGTGACAGGTTTATCCTGAGAAGACCTTCACCATCTGAAACTCTGGGTGGGGGAGTTGTGATCGATCCCCATCCTCCTTACCGCCATAAACGCTTTGATAAAGATACCATCAACCGCTTGGAATCCATCGCTGAAGGTGATCCGGTCGATGTGCTGGTTGAGGCTCTTGCGGGAGCCAGATTCTCGACCTGGAAGGAAATCCTGGAAGTATCAGGTTTAGATGGAGAATCAACCAGGCAAATCCTGGATCAACTGATCGAAGATGGCATCGCCCTGGAGATCGGAAAGAAAAGTAAAAAATTTATCACCCTTAAGAGCATCTGGGACAGCATCCTCTCCGGGTTGGGTTCCCGGATCGAAGATTATCATCAGAAATATCCCATGAAGGTTGGAATGGCGCTGGAAGAACTCAAAAGCCAATCCAAACTTGCTGATAATATCTTCAAAGAAGCTGTTGAGGGGCTGATAGCTGCCGGGAATGTGCTGCAAACCGGTCCTTATATTAAAAAGCCGGATTTCGAAATTCGTTTTTCCAGCGAGCAGATAAAACTGACCAAGAGCCTTTTAGATCAATTTTTAACAAATCCAACTCAGCCGCCTTCTGTAGCAGAATGCAAAGAATCCATTGGTGAGGATTTATATAACGCTCTGATTGCCCTAAATGAACTAAAGCAGCTTTCTGCTGAAGTGGTATTTACACCGGATGCCTATCAAACGATGGTAGAGAAGCTGAAGAAGAAGATCGAAAAAGAAGGTCCGATCACAGTAGCCCAGGCCAGGGATATGTTCGGCAGCAGCCGGAAATATATGCTGGCATTTCTGGAGACCCTTGATAAAGAGGGGGTAACGGTGAGAGAGGGGGATGTACGGAGGCTGAAGTGATCAGTATTCAGTAATTCGTAAGTAGTAAGTCGTAAATAGATTTAGCTTCAGTGATTGATGTGCTATTGAAGAAACCTATTTTGTCATCCTGACTCTGAACGAAGAGAAGAGGAAGGATCCATATTCAAATCCAATACATAGATCTTAACTATTTCCAACACATCTATCCTCAAAGCCATTCCTATCTGGATTCTTTCATTTCGCTGCGCTCAATGTCAGAATGACAAATATGGTCATTTGATGTAACCTATTCCTCTTCCTTTACCAAAATAAAGGAAAATCCATCGTGGCCTTTTTCACCCACGGTTTGCAGAACAGCGGCCTGCAGACGGGGATGGGCGGCTACCTTTTCGTGGAAGGTGGTGATCCCGATCCTGCTGGGTGTGTTTATCTCCTGGTTGAAGATCCTGCCGTGTTTAATAACGTTATCGGCGATGATCAGCGTCCCGGGGTGGGAGAGCTGGATGGAGAGGTCCAGATAATCGGTGTACTGGGATTTTTCGCCATCGATGAAGATCAGATCGAAAGGAGGCTGGTCAATTTTAGTCATTTCAGCCATATTATGTAAAGCGTCACCAACCCAGACCTCCACCTTGGCTTTGAATTCAAAGAGGTTCAAGTTTTCGCGGGCCAGTTTTGCCCGCTCGGGATCGATCTCCAGACTGATCAGCCTGGCTCCGTAGGGAAGCCCCCTGGCAAGCCAGGCGGTGCTGTATCCTCCCAGGGTGCCGATCTCCAGGACGTGTTTGGCTCCCAGGCTGCGGACCATGATCTCCAGGAAACGGCCCTGGGTGCTGGAAAGGCTTATATCCGGTAGATCAGGAGTCATTTTTGCTTTTTCCAAGGCTGGATCCGGCCTTGTGAGCAGATCCTGATAATATTGGTCAATTTCAGTCCAGAGTGTTATTCCCATTGATTTTTTCCGTATGGATGATTGGTTTTCATTTTTCCTTCTTAAACTACTATGATGATTCACCCTTTTGCTGTAAGGCAGACATAGCTGCGGTGTCTGTCCTGAAAATCTTGAACATCTGGATCAATAAAACCGGCTTCCAGCAGCAGTTCCAGGACCCAGCCCGCCTGGACCGGGTGGATTTCAGAGGCGAAGCCTTTGTCCTCGATCGATTCAGGGCAGGTAAAACACAAACAGAGCCAGCCGCCAGCTTCCAGGACCCGCCGCAGCTCTGATACTGCCGCGGGAATATCATCCCAGTAGAAGATGGAATTCACACTGCAGATGCCCTGAAAGGAAATATCTGGAAAGGGCAGATCCTCCGCCGGGGCGCACTTGAGAACCAATCGGCCGGATTTAAGGTGTTTTTTTAAGTGTTTTTCAAGCCGCCTCACTAGATAACGGGAATGGTCTACTCCTGCGATCTGAGCCTCCGGATATTTTCCAATCATCCGGCTGATCAAATACCCTCCCCCAAATCCAACCTCCAGGATCTTGCCCGGAGGAGGATCGGGCAGCAGCTGGAGCACGGTCTCATTCAGGTCTGCGTTTCTGTGATTCCAGAGCGATGCCAGGGTGCTGCTGAGCAGAAGGCCGGGACGGCCGAGCTGCTGCCCCGCAATTTTTGACAGTACCATATTTTTTAACTCTCCTGGAAGTCCTCCATCCGGAAATGGCGGTCTTTGTATTTATACTCCCTGATATCCAGCAGCTTCAAGACCCTGAGGGGTTCTTTTTTGACCAGGTTGCGGCAGGCCCGGTAGGCGATCCAGTAGGAATTTTTATCGCCGTTATGGGCCAGTTCAGTGAGGATAGGCCAGGCTAGCTCTTCGCTGACGCGCATCCAATCGCTGAGGTTGTTGCCTATCGAGGTTCGGGGGTAGGGGGCTGATTCTTTAAAGAGGTGCTTGATCACCTCCAAGGCATAGTTGGGATCTTTGTGAAACCAGCGGTTTTCTACCACCGGGCGGAGGGACTCACTCACAAATCGGCGCTGATTTGGGTTGGGGGAGTGGACCATTTTTAGGTACCAGCCCTGAATCTGATCGGGATATCTTTTTACTAATTTGCGGACAAGCCCCGAGGCGCATTCCCGGAGGATCCAGTCCTCATTTCCAGCCGCAGCTTCGAAACATCCCTTCACAGGGTCCACTCCGCCATTGTTAACTGCCCAGAGGGAAAGCAGCTGCAGTGCCAGGCTGCGCACGAAGGGGTCACCGGGTGTTTCGAAGAGCGCCACACCGAAACCAAAGGGATCTGCCAGCAGGGGGTAGAGCGCTTCTCCGAGGGCTTTGACAATGCTATAACGCCCGGTGGAGATGCGTTTTTTCTCCGGGATGTCATTGCGAATACGCTCGATGAGCACAGCAAGGTCCGACGAGACCTCAGAGATCTCCCGGGTGGGAATATTCTCAACCAGGGTGCTGATCGCTTGGTGGTGGGCGGGGGTGATGAGCTGGAAAGGCATGGAGATATTATAAAGCAGACCGAAGACCTAGGACGGAAGACGGGGGAGGGCTCACTTGGCTAGCGACCGAAGACCGAGGATGGAAGACGGGGCAGGGCTAGCTTTGCTAGCGACCGATGACCGACGACCGAGGACCGAAGACGGATGATAGCAAAGTGCTGGCGAATTCAACCCCAAACGCAGACCTGGGACCCAAATGGCCACGACTGCTGCATGAAAGGGATCAGATGCTGGCCAAGATGACCAGTCTGCTGATCATCTTGGCAGCATATTCTGAACGAGTTGTTCTCAGGAAGATAGTTCTCCTGGTCTGGAAATCATTTCTTGTCCCAATGGGAAGAGGGAGGTTTATAGAGAGGAATTTCCTCACCACCCAAAGCGATATACTTCCCATTATCTTCTGTATATTGCATAGGATTTTCGATTATTTCCCCATTTTCATTGACAATCTCTACAGATCCATCTTGCCCAACATAGACGTACATGTCTATTGGACGCTGCCACCACTTTTGTGGCTTAATTCTACTTCCATCTTTGCCTTCCAGGTAATATTCACCGTCAATATGGTCATAGGTCAACTTTGGTGGGGATTTGATCGTTTCCCCTTTATCGTTGACCAGGGTGATAGAATCGTCCGGGTGATAACAGATAAATACACCTTCAGTTGGCGGTACATACTCTTGAATGGTTAAATATTCTCCGTCTTCACCTTTTATGTACATATTTGTATCGGAACCCCCGGTCTTTGCATACTGTGAGGACCAGATTGGGGGACATTTGATTGGAGTTCCATCTTCGTCGACAATCGTGGTGGATCCATCCGCTCCTTGATAATAATATATATCTTGTGTAGGGGGTTTATATTCTGGAATCTTCAGAAATTGATCTTCAGATGTTTTGATTAGCCACTCTTTTGTCACACTATCCCTGACAAGAGTAGGCGGACAATTGATAAGATCACCTTCTTGATCAACAATTTGATATGAACCGTCTTGATTGTAATAAATATATACGCCTTTTGTAGGAGGTTCATATGTTTTAAATGTATACTGTTTTCCATCCGCATCCATTGTGAATATCGAGCCATCCTTATTTCGTAAAAAGTCTGGAGGGCTATCAATGAGATTTCCACCTGAATCCACAAATGAGACAGTTCCATCTGGAGCGGTGTACGCTAGAATACCGGTGAGGTCATGACCAGGAAAGGGAGGTACATCAAAAACCTCCCCGGTTTTTGCACCATAGTACCAGGCTTGGACCTCTCCGGTTACAGCGTCCCTAGAGTAATGCGGGGGACATTTAATCGGTTTTCCAGCTGCGTCCACAAAGTCTAGTGAACCGTCCTTATTTTGATGGACATACATCTCCGGCGGCTCCCAGTATTCTTCCACCTCTTTGGCCGCTTCCGCCGACAAGTCGATCTGCTCCAGTTCTTCTTCATCCTCACCAATCAGGATCGATCCGCCTTCGTCTTCCTGGATCTCCTCGGCTTCTTCAGCAATCACTTCAGGTAGTTCTTCCTCCAGTCCTTCAACAACTTCGCTGCCAGGTTCACTCCAATGATCCTGATGTTCGATATCCTCAGCGGGGACAGGTTTGCCTTCCTGGGGTTCTAATTCCTCCATGTGGTCATCAGTTTTGATGATTTGTTCCTCCCTGGATTGGCCTGGTAGAGGAATGGGGGTGGCAGAGATCTCTTCCCCGGGTCTGTCCGGTTGCCCGGGCAGGGGGATGGGCGTGGCCGAGATCTCTTCCCCAGGTCTGTCCGGTTGCCCGGGCAGGGGGATGGGCGTGGCCGAGATCTCTTCCCCAGGTCTGTCCGGTTGGCCAGGTAAAGGAATCGGTGTGGCAGAGATTTCTTCCCCAGATTTGTCTGGTTGGCCAGGTAGCGGAATAGGTGTGGCAGAGATTTCTTCCCCAGATTTGTCTGGTTGGCCAGGTAGCGGAATAGGTGTGGCAGAGACCTCTTCCCCAGATTTGTCTGGTTGGCCAGGTAGCGGAATGGGTGTGGCAGAGATCTCATCACCGGGTTTGTCCGGTTGCCCGGGCAGGGGGATGGGCGTGGCCGAGATCTCTTCCCGGTCTTCCGTCTTCGGTCCTCCGTCGGCCGCTGTATCTGCGGCCTCTTTCCGATCCTCCGTCCCCGCTCCTCGTTCCCCTACAGCCTCAACAGCTTTGACCACTTCTTGTTCAATTTCTTCGGATTCCTTAACATCCCTTTCGCGTTCGATCACGGCTGCGGGTTCTTCAACCACTTCCTGGTTGCGCTGGGTTTCCTGCTCCTTAACTTCATCCTGGGCTTTGACCTCTCGTGAGGCATTTTCTCCTTCCTGGGATTCCTGCTTGGGTTCTTGGGTTTCTTCTCCGCCTGCCATGGTTTCCTCCTTCTGTTCAAATAAATCATTTTTTTCCAGATCTAATTAACTTAAGTTTAGTCAGATTGTGCGCTCGTAGCGCCAGACCCACTACTCTGAGTGCTAAAGCCAGAAGTTCCGTCTGCATCATCAATAGGATCACTATCTAAATTAATAGATCCCCCGTCATTCTCATCTCCGCCAGGGGTAGAGGGGGTTGAGGGAGGTATTGGTGAAGAGGAGTACTCAAGGTCTTCTAATTCCATGTTAATTAGATAAATCTTTTCAAGCATCATGTTAATAAGTGAAGGTATTGAAGAATAGGACACCTGTGTAGTCTGGTGGACCATAGTATATGTCCCGTCCGATTGTTTTTCTGCAAAGAATAAATTAACAACCAATGTGATTGGTTCCCCGTTCAAACTTTGGTATATTTGCTGTAAACTTGTGATCTGTTGATTGATGCTGTTGATGGTTTGTTGATAGTTTTCACGCAGTTCATCGGATTCATCCACATCATCTTGATCATCAGATGTTTCAACCACCTCTTCCTGGGTCTCGCCTATTTCCTCACCATCCAAAACCAGGTCCTCCATGAGGTCACTCAGATCCAAAGGTAATTCAGCAACTGGAGCTTCTCCCACCACCAAGATTCCTT
>Ga0307419_10000159_pt1 | contig 29829 bp, 29 predicted proteins | sample SalMarWE160230MG_2_FD_202512 | JGI IMG/M metagenome (GOLD analysis project Ga0307419, IMG submission 202512) | Salt marsh sediment microbial communities from the Plum Island Ecosystem LTER, Massachusetts, United States - WE1602-30 | ecosystem: Environmental > Aquatic > Marine > Intertidal zone... | reverse complement strand
CCGACCTCTTCCTGAAGGAAATCGACCGTGATGAGCTCTATGATACCATCGACGCGTGTGTGTGCGATTACCTGGCCGGGATGACGGACCGATATGCCTTTGACCTCTACGAGCGGATATTCCTGCCGCGACCCTGGCTGATCGTGCGATGAAGGAGGGAGAGCATATGTTGGAAAAACCCCTGGATAAGATTGCGGAACAGATCATCGCTCTGGATGAAGCTTCCTTGACCCAGTTGCGAAAAAAGTACTTGAATAAGCTCTTTCAGTTCGAGCCCACCAGGGAATGGGAAAAGGCGGTGATCATCTACTTCATCATCAACGGGGTAATCGCCAAGAACAACCTCTTCAACCACCATATCCTTGAACAAGAAAAAGGGGAGACACCAAAAGAACCTAAACAACCCAGCCCTAAGGTTACAAAGAAGAAGGGGAAATTAAAGGTCATTAAATAGAGGGGAAAAGTCCCACACCTTTATATAATGATGTTCCTTTAAATCTTCTAAGGTCATCATGCCGCCCCCGCTCCTCAATATAAAGATAAGGATTACGGGATCCCGAAGCGGGAAAGGCGGCAAAATATAACTGATGGCCCCGCACCTCAATATGATTTTTGCGGACGACGGGGTCCCGTAAAACGGGAGATGTCGCTGCGCGACAGGGAGACCCCGCGCAGCGGGGGGGAAATTAAAGGTTATAAAATAGGCAAAATAGTTTGGTCTTGAATCATTACTTACCCGCGAACATCCAAGTCGCATTTACAGACCAGGATCTCTTCAATTCTAGTTCTCCCAACAATAGGCGACCGTCGACTATATCAGCTTTCTGTCCTGTGAATCTTGTCATGACATACGGTGCAGAGCGTTTTTAAATTTTCCTTTACGTTCGGACCCCCTTTGGCGTGGGGCTTGATATGATGCAATTCCAGGTGTCGGGGATCGGACGGATTCCATTCATCATACGACCAATTACACTGTTTGCACTTGTAACCGTCGCGTCGCAACACTTCTCGGCGAACGTCGTCGGGAATGTTTCGATCATGTTCGGGGCTTTGCCGATCGGCCTCCAAAACGTAAACTCCGACGGCAAGATCGGGCCGGCCTGTCGACTTCGTCGCCACCGGCCAGCCGAACTCAGTGCGCAATTCACGAACGCGCCTCGCCCACTCCGTCTTGTCCCCTGCGACATAGCGAAGCTCTTCGCCCGTTACGCCGCGTCCGACGTTTGCCCGCAGAAACCGTAGAATCTTGTCGCGTACCGAACCACTTTGTCTACGAATCGTATTTGCGACATTCCAGCGGTGTGCAGCTTCACGATCCTGCTCCGTATCTAAGAGGACGTACTCACTCGGCCTCATAGCCTTCAACTCGTCGGGAATTTCCTCGGATTCATCTTCTCTCATTTCCTTGATCATGACGCCGCTGGCAATCGTCCAACCGAACTGGACGCGCAACTCACGAACGCGACGAGCATACTCTTGGATGCCCGACACGACAAGAAGCTCATCGCCGTTAATGATCGTGCGTGGATACTTGCGGAAGTAGTACAGAATCCGATCCCTGGCCGCCGATGCATACTCGGCTGGGATCAAAGACTTGCCCAAGTCGCGTAACCCCTGAAAGATCGGAATCAATGCCAAGACCTTCGGACGAAGTTCTCCCGACCGAAGCTCCGTTTCGAAGTTCTTAATTAATCCCTCTATTCTGCACCGTACGGCTTCAGGGTCGACTTGAATCGGATTCTTTCTTTCAATCATCCCGCAAAAACCTTTCCAACTTCCGCAGCAGCTTCTCCTGCTTCCGGGTCTCACACTCCCATACGACCAGTACCCGCCAACCCATTCGCCGCAGCATTCTTCGGAAGCGCTCGTCTCGCTCGATGTTTTGATCGAGCTTCCTGTTCCAAAATTTCTTGTGCGTCGTCGGCCGCTTTGATCGCATGCACCGCCGGTGCCCATGCCAGAAGCAGCCGTGCACGAAAATCACTTTGCCGTGCCTGGGCAAGACGATATCCGGGTTTCCCGGTAAGTCCCGTCCGTGAAGCCGGAATCGGAACCCCATACGATGAACGAATGACCGTACCAAAATCTCCGGCTTCGTGTCGCGTCCCTTGACGCGACTCATGATCCAGCTTCGCTTCTCCTTGGAAAAGACATCGGACATGTCACCGATCGTTCATCATCAAAAGCAGGTGAACCACATCGGCAACTCGAGCTCCCAAGCCCGGAGGCACCGCGTTACCGATTTGTCGCGCAATTTCGATCTTCGACCCCCTGAAAACGAAATCGTCCGGAAACGACTGTAACCGCGCCGCTTCCCGATGCGTGATCGGTCGATGCTGCTCCGGGTGTAAATAGCGTCCTTTCTCAGGTTTAAAGAACTCCGTCCGAATGGTGAATGCCGGACGATCCCACCAGAGACGGCCGAACAAATCCGTCCCGCCGCTCTTCTTCCGAATCCAGCACGCGGGTGTAAGATCGGGCGCACGCTTTTGAAGATCGAAGCGGTTCATACCCTCTTCGGGGATAGCTTTGTAACGAGCCAGGCTCATCGGTGTTGGGGTACGTCCGAATTGTAAGTCAAGCGGCGGTGCCGCTTTGCCGATTTCCGTACCGACCGGAGGCGGTAGATCCGCTATCACATCGCGAATCGTACGCCACTTCACGGCTCCCGGCAGGTAACCGTTGTTGTCGGCCTGCAAGTAGGAAATCTGTGCTCCGCCTTTAGACGGGTCAAAGTGTGTCTTGCGCGGAGGGAAAACAGCTTTAGGGTCGAAGAACTTGCATCCGATGATAAACGCCCGACGTCGTGTCTGTGCCACGCCGTAGTCAGCCGCACACAACACGTCCCCCCAGACCTTGAAACCCATCGCTTCGGCCATGCCCATAATCTCGCCGTGTTCGAACGAGCCGAGGAGCTGAGGGACGTTCTCCATAACGAAAATCTTCGCCCCCGACCGTTCAACGACATCGAAGTACGGACGCCAGAGCTGTTTGCGTGGATCTCCTTCCCGTTTCTTGTTCAAGAGACTGAATCCTTGGCAGGGTGGCCCGCCGATGACCACATCCGCTTTAGGGATATGCGTGGTAGGATCGTTGAGTATATCAACGATGTCTCCGGGCATGCAGTGTTTGCCGAAGTTCGCGTTATATGTTTCGACGCAGGAACTATCAAAATCGTTGGCCCATACCGTTTCGAAGGCATGACCAAAGCTTTCCGAGAATCCCAGCGACATGCCCCCCGCCCCGGCAAACACGTCTATCAGTCGGAATCGCTTACGCTTGCGTGCAAGCTTGCCGTCTGTCCTGGATTCGTAAACGCGCTGTTCTTCTCGAACCAACCACCCTTCGTCGACCTTCCGTGGGTGGTTATACTTCGGGATGCGTGCTTTCGTCACTCCCCTATCCCTAACTCCAGGCTTCCAGCTTTTTTGATTGCTAACTTAATTATTGCGTATATCTTAAAAAACCCTATCATGACAATGATCCGGTGTCAATAAAGGCAAGGATTTGACCCTTTTCCCCCAATCTTAATATTCATGTTTTTTCTGGAAAATCAAATGCACCTTCATTGACAGCTTTAGCAATAAGCCCTCCAATCCTGATAACTGTTTCCGTCAATATAGGCAATGACCATAACAATTGTAACTTCACCGAAGGTAAATCTCTATTTAAGAGCCAACTTAACTTTTCAGTTTTTTGCGGATCACCATTATGAAAATATTTTCCGTTCAGCCAAAGGTCCAGAACATATTCCGGCGTTAAATTGAGATTTCCAGAAGCTATTTGAATTGTTCCTTTTCTATATTGATAGCTCCATATGGTTTTAAATTGTTCTAGTACCTCTTTTAATTCTGCTTGTTCCGATCTGACAAATTTGCGGCAAGTGTTTAAAACGGTATCAATATTTGAAGGTTCATCATTTAATAAGAATTTTCTGATGGTCATTAAAAACGACCGAAAACTTTCTTGATCGGCTTCGTTGACTTCGCAGAATATTTCACCGGTTTCCTCCTGAAAGTCTATCCGAAATTGAAAATCATGGAGACCCTTTAGTATGAATGGGCGAGCTTTCAATTCCTCAACGCAATCAAGAAAGATTTCAAGTCTTTTGTTAGGTGAAAGCCTGTTTCGTTTTCCTCTTCGGCTCATAAAAAATTCCTTTCTCGGCCTAACGTAGAACTAGACGGCTGACTCGCCGCGTAGCGGCGGACTGATCAGCTTTCCCCTTAGCATAGGTATTATAGCATGTATACAGATGTGGGAAGAAAAAATGCTTCAAAAATCAAGAATGGGAGAGCATATAAAAAAGGGGAAGAAAAATATCTTCCCCCTCACTGTTGCTTTTCCCGCTTTGCGGCCCCCTACCATTTCGGATATCTGTACTGATGGGGTGTCGCAGAGCGACAGATTCCGTCTTTTATAAAATCTAGATTAAGTCCCACCCTGCTTTGTATAAAAATCTGAATTGCGGGATGTCGTAAAGCGACAGTGCGGAACTTCACCGCCTTCGGCTTGACACCGTCAGCCTGTTCATGGCCCGTTCCAGGGCGCCCACAGACGAATAGAATTCCTTATCTTCGGAGCTGAGTTGCTTCAGCCGTTTCTCGGCCCTGTCCTTGGCCCTCTTGGCCCGCTCCACATCTATCTCCGGGGCCAGTTCCGCAGCCTCGGCGAGGACGGTGACCCGGTCGGAAAGGACCTCCACAAACCCCCACGTCACGGCCATGTGCCCCTCTTCCTTTCCCGCGCGGTACGCAAGCTCTCCCACCTTGAGGGTGGTAAAAAAGGGGGTGTGTCCGGGTAAGACCCCAAACTCACCCTCCACCCCGGGGGCCGTCATCTCCTCTACCTCCCGGCTTAACACCAGGCGATGAGGAGTCACCACCTCAAGCAGGAAATTATCAGCCATGCCTCTGCCTATTCCTCAGCACTCATGCGCTCAGCCTTCTCAAGGGCCTCCTCGATGGTCCCCACCATGTAAAAGGCCTGCTCCGGGACATCATCGTGTTTGCCCTCCACTAACTCCTTAAATCCCTTGATGGTATCTTCCAGTTTCACATATTTCCCTTTGCTGCCGGTAAACTCCTCGGCCACAAAGAAGGGCTGGGAGAGAAAGCGCTGGATCTTTCTGGCCCGTGCCACGGTCAGTTTGTCGTCCTCGGAGAGCTCGTCCATGCCGAGGATGGCGATGATGTCTTGCAGGTCTTTGTACTTCTGCAGGATCTGCTGGACCTCCCGGGTCACCTGATAGTGCTCCTCCCCTACGACCTGGGGGTCGAGGATCTTGGAGGTGGAATCCAGGGGATCCACCGCCGGATAGATCCCCATCTCCGAGATCTGCCGGTTGAGGACGGTAGTAGCGTCGAGGTGGGCAAAGGTGGTGGCAGGGGCGGGATCCGTCAGGTCATCCGCCGGTACATAGATGGCCTGCACCGAGGTAATGGAACCTTTCGTAGTGGAGGTGATGCGTTCCTCCAGTTCCCCCAGGTCCGTGGCCAAGGTAGGCTGATAGCCTACTGCCGAGGGCATCCTGCCCAGCAGGGCCGAGACCTCGGAGTTGGCCTGGGTGAAGCGGAAGATATTGTCGATGAATAAAAGGACATCCTGCCCTTCCTCATCGCGGAAATACTCGGCTGCGGTCAGGGCCGAGAGCCCCACCCGTGCCCTCGCCCCGGGGGTCTCGGTCATCTGACCGAAGACGAGGGCCGTCTTATCAAGGACCCCCGATTCTTTCATCTCCAGCCAGAGGTCATTCCCTTCCCTGGTCCGCTCACCCACGCCGCCGAAGACGGAGAATCCACCGTGCTGGGTGGCGATGTTGTGGATGAGCTCCATGATGATCACCGTCTTGCCGACTCCGGCGCCACCGAAGAGCCCCACTTTACCGCCCCGTGGGTACGGTTCCAGGAGATCGATCACCTTGACCCCTGTCTCCAAGGGCGACACATTGACATCCTGATCTAAAAAGGTGGGGGCCGGGCGATGGATCGGGTAGCTCTTCTCGGTAACTACCGGTCCCCCCTCATCCACGGGCTCACCGATCACATTGAGGATCCGACCGAGGACCCCCCTGCCCACGGGGATGGAGATGGGGGCACCGGTGTCAATGGCCTTCATCCCCCTGACCAGGCCATCGGTGGTGTCCATGGCGATACACCTGACGGTGTTCTCCCCGATGTGTTGGGCCACCTCCGCTATCAGGTTCCCTTCCTTGTCGCTTATCCTGGCATTGGTGAGCTTGACGGCGTTATAGAGGGTGGGGAGGTCACCCTCCTCGAATTCGATATCGATGACCGGCCCTATTACCTGCACGATCTTCCCTTCTTTTATCTTCCCTTTCGTCATTGTCCCCGCCTTCCTCCTTATTTGTCCTGTTATGAGAGTAAAGCCCTTGCCTTTAGTCGAAGACTTTAGTTCGATCTTTTCCCCAAAAGGGTTCAATCCCGCCCCACTATATAGATTTATGGAAGCGGGATCCCGCAAAGCGGGAGGGTCCAAGGGGTCTGGGGTTCTACAAACATGTTTGAATGATTTTCACTCGAACCCTTGAATCCTCTTATCCTGCCGCCTGCGGCCCCCTACCATTCGGATATTTTATGGATGGGGTGTCGCAGGGCGACACATCCCGCAATCCATTAAATCTGAATTAAGGAGCGGGATAGCCCCCTCAAGTCCCGCCTTTGGCGGGATAGTTTACTACTAGGTGCTACTGCAAGGCCTCTGCGCCGCTCACGATCTCCAGCATCTCCGTGGTAATGGCGCTCTGGCGCGCCTTGTTATACATGAGGGTGAGCTTTTCGATCATCTCCTCGGCGTTTTCCGTGGCGGCATCCATGGCCGTCATCCTCGCCCCATGTTCCCCGGCGGCAGATTCCAGCAGGGCCCGGTATATCTGGGCCTCCACATACCGGGGGAGGAGCTCGGAAAGGATGGCCTCGGCAGATGGTTCGTAGATGTATTCCACCGGGTAATAATCTGATTCCGCCTCCAGGGGCTCTATGGGGAGAAGGTCTCTCATCACGACCCGCTGGACCAGGGGAGACCGAAATTCGTTATAGACCAGAAAGACCCCATCAACGGCCTCACTCGTATAATCTTCCACCACATCCTTGCCGACGACAGCGGCTACCTGGTAGTCGATATCCCGAAATTGACCGACGTAGTCCCTGACAATGGAGAACTGCCTGCGGCGGAAGTAGTCCAGCCCCTTTCTCCCCACAAGGGTGAGGGTAATCTCCGCATATGAAGACTGGTTCTCCCGGATAAACCGCTCGACCCTCCGCAAGACATTCTGGTTGAAACTCCCACAGAGCCCCCGGTCGGTGGTGATGGCCAACAATTCCACCCGCTTCATTTCCCGTCGGATCAGCAAGGGATGGGCATCGGGCGCAGTCCTGAGACTCAAGCTCTGTAAGACCTCCCTCATCTTATCGGCATAGGGGCGGGCCTCGATGATTCGCTCCTGGGCGCGCCTCAGACGGGCGGCAGCCACCATCTTCATGGCCCGGGTAATCTGTTGGGTACTCGTAATACTGGTGATCCTTCTGCGCAGGGCCTTGAGACCAACCATCTCAACTCACTCCTCTTACGGTACGAATACCTCCTTGAACTTCCCAAGGGTCTTCTGGATTTTTTCGTCAAGGGCCTCATCCAATTCCTTCTTTTTGCCGATCTCAGTGAGAATATCAGGGTGTTTGTCCTCGACGAACTTATAGAGCTCACGCTCATACCGCTGCAACACATCCACCGGATAATCATCCAGAAATCCGTGCACCCCGGCGTAGATAAGCAGGATCTGATGTCCCTCGGGGATTGGTTCATATTGTCCCTGTTTCAAGATCTCCACCAGGCGTGCACCCTTGGCCAGCTGGGCCTGGGTTGCCTTGTCGAGGTCGCTGCCGAACTGGGCGAAGGCGGCCATCTCCCGGTACTGGGCAAGGTCCAGACGCAGGGAGCCCGCCACCTGCTTCATCGCTTTGATCTGGGCGTTGCCGCCGACGCGGGAGACGGAGATACCCACATTGACGGCGGGCCTGATCCCGGAATAGAAAAGATCGGTCTCCAGATAGATCTGTCCGTCGGTGATGGAGATAACATTGGTGGGGATGTAGGCGGATACGTCCCCGGCCTGGGTCTCGATGATAGGCAGGGCGGTCAAGGAACCCTCTCCCAATTGTGCGTTGAGCTTGGCCGCCCGTTCCAACAGACGCGAGTGCAGGTAGAAGATATCACCCGGGAAGGCTTCCCGGCCGGGAGGCCGGCGCAACAGCAACGACATCTGACGATAGGCTACGGCGTGCTTGGAGAGGTCGTCATAAACGCAGAGGGCATGCCTGCCGGTGTCTCGAAAGTACTCTCCCATAGAGCAGCCGGCATAAGGGGCGATGTACTGAAGTGGAGCGGGCTCGCTGGCCGTGGCCGATATCACCGTGGTGTACTCCATGGCACCGTGCTGCCTGAGCCTCTCAACTACCTGGGCCACGGTGGACTGTTTCTGCCCGATGGCTACATAGAAGCAAAAGACATCCTTCCCCTTCTGATTGATGATGGTATCTATGGCCAGTGCGGTCTTGCCGGTCTGGCGGTCGCCGATGATGAGCTCCCGCTGCCCTCTTCCGATGGGGATCATGGAGTCGATGGCCTTGATACCTGTCTGGAGGGGTTCCTTTACTGGCAGACGCCATACCACCCCCGGGGCCTTTTCCTCGATGTTGCGATATTCCTTGGCCTCAATAGGCCCCTTGCCGTCGATGGGCTCTCCCAGGGGATCTACCACCCTGCCGGTCAGGACTTCCCCCACGGGGACCTGGACGATGCGGCCGGTCCTCTTCACGACATCCCCCTCTTTCACGTAGTGGTCTTCTCCCAGCAGTGCCGCACCCACATTATCTTCTTCTAAATTGAGCACCATCCCCATGACGCCGTGGGAGAACTCGAGAAGCTCTCCAGCCATGGCCTTTTCGAGTCCGTAGAGTCTTGCGATACCGTCTCCTACCGAGAGGACGACACCGGTCTCGCTTACCTCGATCTTCTTGTCATAGTCCTTGATCTGTTTCTCAATAATCTCGCTTATTTCGTCCGCCCGTATCGGCATCTCCTATCACCCCTTTGCTAAGGTTTCTTTTAATCGCTCCAACTGGGTCTTGACACTTCCATCATATACCATCCCCCCGATCCGCGCCACCACCCCCCCGATGAGGGAGGCATCCGTCTCCACCTCCATGATCACCTGTTTCCCCACCAAATCCTGCAATCCCGTGGTCAGCTCTTTGAGCTTCTGCTTGGAGAGGTCATGGGCGGTAATCAGACGGACCCGCGCCCGACCCGCTGCCTCATCCGCCAGCTCCCGGTACAGAGCGGTGATGTCCGGCAGGTACCTCATACGGTTTTTGTCCACCAGGAGGTGGAGGAAATTGACAGTGAGGGAACTCAGACGCAGACGCTTACCGATTTCCTGTATGATGGCCTGGCGCCGAAGGATACTGAAGGCGGGATTGTTCAAGACCTCCCGCAATTGCTCCTCGCGCTGGAAGAGGTCGGTGAAGGCATCGAGCTCTTCACCATACGTATCGTACTTGCCGTCCTCCTGCCCGATATTCATGAGGGCCTTGGCATACCTGCGGGCGATCGTTCTGTTGATCACTGCAAGCTCCTCACCCGCTCGATATATTCATCAACAAGGGATTCATGGTCTTTCGGGGTCAGGTGCTTTTTGAGCAGGTCTTCGGCCAGCTGCACCGTCATGGCGGCCATCTCCTCCTTTACCCGCAACTGCGCCATCTTCAGCTCCTGCTGGGCGGCAAGCTGGGCCTGCCCCTTTATCTTCTCAGCCATCTCTTGAGCCTCTTGGATGATCCGCTCCTTCTCCCGTTCGCCTTCCTTGATCAAGGTTTGACGGATCTGCTCGATTTCCTGATCTAACTTTTGTACCTTCTCCTCATACTCCCGATACTTCTGCTCCCCCTCTTTTTTGGCCGTCCCGGCCTCCTCGATGGCCTGCTTGATCGACTCCTGTCTCCTTTTCAGGAGGGATACCAGAGGTTTTTTGCCGAACCAATAGAGGAGGAAGACCAACACCGCAAAGTTGAATATCTTAAATGCCAGATCCCACCACATACCCACGGTATCTCCTTCCTCCTATTGAAGGCTCCTGCCGAGGATTTTCTCGGCGATCTCCTTGGCCATTGCGCCCTGCTGGCGCTCCAGCTCAGTCATGACCTGTTGACTCTCCTGAGCGATCTGGGCCTTGATCTTGGGCATTTCCCCTGCAACCTCCTGCTGGACCGTATCGACCATCAGCTTGCCTTCTTGTGTCCCTGCCTCCTGGATGCGTCCCTTCTCATCGAGGGCCTGGACCTGCCCCGTGTGTAATCCCTCCTCAAACTGGACGCGGTATTGCTCCGCCTCCTCCTGGAGTTTGCTGGCCTTCCGCTCATCCCCCTGAATCTTTTCTTGGCGTTCTTCAAGGAACCTGAGAAAGGGCTTAAAGAAGATCTGGTTCAAGACGAGCATCAGAAAGATAAAGAGACCAACCTGAATAAACAGGCTGCTATTGATATCGATCATGCCTCTCCTTCCGATTTAGCGAGGTACATTCTATACAAGAAATTATACTTATCTTCACGATCCTATGACAAGATTGTGAAATTAATTATTTACCCGAAATGGGAGTTTTATGCAAGTCATAATTTTGGTTATGGAACGATCGGCCATCAGTTCCCAGCCCTCAGCTAGATAGAAGGATGCCCTCACTGAATGCTGCTCAATACCCTACGGCAGATTCAGGGGGAACGAGACCTCCCCATGGGGGAAATCGCTCCCTATGCGTCGATATTCCTTCCGCACCTGCTCCACAGAAATAGTGTCACCACCTTCCCTGCGCCAGAGGAATTGCAGGAGGATACAGTGGCACCGCTCCAGCCGAAAGGAGCGGGCCTCAGCGATAGCCAGGGCCTCCCGTAGCATCCCCTCGGCCTCGGCGGCCTTTCCCCGCACCAGGGCAATCTCTCCCTTTCCCAGGAGTGTATAGATCCGCCCGCGCTGGTCACCCGTTGCCTGAAAGATGACCTCAGCGGCATGAAATGCCTCTAACGCTTCCTCTTCCTTCCCTACCATCTTAAAGGTCGTCCCCTCTCCCCACAGGGTATAGGCATAGCTGATGCGGTCTCCGATCTCCTGGTAGAGGTCCGTTGCGCGATCGAAGTAGCTCAAGGCCCGCTCAAAATCGCCGCTCATGCGGTGGGCATTGGCTATCCCGCAGAATGAATAAGCGGTCCCGAAGGCATCCTTGATCTCCGTCAAGATAGTGTGGGCGCGAGTGTAATAGGCGAGGGAATCCCGATAGTGACCCATGACCCGCGAAACCCCTCCCAGACCGCACAGGGCATACCCAATCCCCATCGGATCTTCCATTCCTTCAGAGAGGGCGAGTGCCTCTTCAAAGGATTGCTTGGCCCTGCGGAGCTCCCCGGCGATCCGCCAGAGCCCCCCCAATGCCCAGAGGGCGTAGGCCTCACCCTCGGGGTCTTCCCATTCCTCGTAGATGCACCGGGCTTGTTCCAGGTATTGTTGGGCCTCCGCCACCTCACCCAGCCCCCGCACGCTCAGCCCCAATCCCACCAGGACATCGGCCACATCCACATCGTCCTCTCCCTCCTGGGCCTCGTGGGCCAGGGAGAGGGCGCGTGAGAAGCTCTCCCGGGCCGCAGCGAAGTCGCCGGTCATCCGCAAACAGTCCCCTATCTTCTGATAACAGATGAGACGCTGCTCAATCGCCTCTTCAGGATAGTGGGTCAGGGCAACCTGATAGGCATCTAAGGCCTCGGCAAAGTTGCTCCCGATTCGCTTGTCCTCCCCTTGCTGAAAGTACTTTTCTCCCTCTTCTCTGCTCATTCCCTCCCCTTTTCTCAGCACAGTTCCGTTACCCCCCCTATCCCATCACAGTCATATCAGGTACCAGTCACCCTTATCCCCGTGGCAGGAGAAAACATATCTGCAGCGTTATCCTCTCACCACATCACCCTTAAAGATCCTTCCGCACGATCCCCCTTTCAATGAGCTGTTTTAGTGAATTGGATGAAAGTTCTTGAGCCACACCCGGGCCTGTCGGTACTGGGGATAGAGGGATGCGACCCTCTCCCAATAGGCCTTGGTATGCTGCAAGATCTTAGTATGGACCAATTCGTGTACCACGATATAATCAATGATATCGAGCGGGGCTTGAATGAGCCGCCAGTTAAAGGACAAATTTCGCTTGTTCGAACAGCTCCCCCACAGGGTCTTTTGATCCCGGATAAACACCCTGTTGTAGGTGAAGTTATACGTATCGGCGAAGTACTCCAGCCGTTCCATGATAACCCGCTTGGCCTCTTGCCGATACCATGTGCCAAGGGCCCCATCCGCCAACAAATTGAGCCCTGAGGCTATGATCTTCCGTTGTGAGTCGATCGCAACCGCCCTGCGCCTACCCGAAGGCAAGCGACCCGACAGCAAACAAAAGGTATAGATATCCCCTAAGTACAGAATCTCATTGTGCGACAATGGGATGCGGGCATCACGCCTTCCCCTGAAAAAGGCCAGCTGCTTCTGAATCCACCGCTCCTTGCGTTCGATGAGATCATCGATCTCCTCCTGCGAGAAATCAAGGGGGAGCGTCACCCGTACCCGCAAATCCTCATCCACCGCAATGCGGGCACGTTTGATCTCGCGCCGCTCTACGGTTATGTCGTGCGCCCCAACTATCGTGATACCATCGTGTCCCACCATCTCAAAAACTCCCGGGCATACAGTTATGAACAGCCTCTCTCTACCAGATAGCGACACATATGTCAAAACTAAAGCGATGCAGAGATTCTTATTGCTGCATTTTCATGTGTTTCACTATATTGACACGGCGGGGAGGAAGGATTATCGTGAGCGAAACCAGGCATTATCCCCCTCATAATGGGATCATACGGGAGAAAGGAGGCACAATGACAGCCGGGCAGGTCAGTCTTTCCGTCAACGATGCAACCATTGCCCTCGACGACTTCGTCCGAGGGTATATCGACCACGTGGTGGGCGGTATCCTCGCCTCGCTGAAGGGTACGGGAGAAATAAAGAGCGTTGATCTCACCATCGAAGCGGATCAGGTATCAATTGTCCTCAACGATGCCGCCGTCCCCCTTAACCCCTTCGCCACCCGGATCATCCATAACACCCTGGCGGGCATGATCTCCTCACTGCAAGGGGTACACCAGATGGAGAGGATGCAGTTGACAATCAAAAAATAACGCTTCGGAAGGAAAAGACCGGCATCCTACCTTGATCCCCCCCCTCGTGACGAAGTCTTACGGGGAAGCAATACCCCTTCCGAAGCGGACCTCAAACAGGGTCTGTGCCTCCCTGATGTCAGAGGGGCTGCCGATGAGCATCACCACATCGCCCAGACGGAATGCCGTATCGCCGTGGGGAACGATGACCTCCCCTTTTCGTCGGATACCCATGACCAGCGCATTGCCGGGGAGCCTCACCTGTCGCAGGGGGCGTCCAGCCACCCGCAGGTTGCGCACCCGCGCCTCCCCGATCTCCACATCATCTCCGTGTTCGACCAGTATGTCAAAGGTGGTGGGAAATCTTAGAGCCCCCTCCAACGCCATGGCCGTGGCCAGGGCAGGCTGCACGGCGCGTACCCCGATGGCCTTCATCCGCTCCAACACGGCATGGTCGTCGGCCCGGGAGACAATAACCGGAATGGCGAAGCGCTCCGCAGCCATCCGGCAGATCCTTATATTGGCCTCCGCATCATCGAGAACCACCACAAGGGCAGCGGCCTGATCCGCCCCCAAGGCCCCCAACACAGCTTCATCGCCGGGTTCCCCAAAGATAGGAGTTGCCCTCCGACAGTACGGCGCATTGGCGCGCTCCTGCGGACATCCGAGTACCGCCACCTCCTCCCCTTCCTGCACAAGCCGGTCAGCCAAAAGGGCAGTAAGCTGGTTGAGCCCCACGATGATGACCCCCTTTCGCTCAACTTCCGTCACGTGCGGGGCGAGCCGGTTGAAGAGGATGGGGGAGAGGGTGCAGGTAACCATGGCCACCAGGATGATGTCGGCGTTCACCCCTTCACTGATCACTCCCAATTCAAAGGCCAGGGCTGATGCCGCAATGATGAGCGACAGGCGCGAAGAGAGGAGAAACCCCGACGCCAACCCCTCTCGCCAGGAGAACGCCAAACGGTATACCAGGGCCGGCAACACCTTCACCACATAGGCCGCAACGAGAAGCAGGGGAAACAGGATCAACGCCTCCTGGGAACCGATGAGCACATTGAGATCGAACCGGCTCCCCACCGAGATGAAGAAGATGGGGATGAAGAAGCCGAAGCCCAAGGCATCCAGTTTCTCCCTGAGGACCGCTTCCTCAGGGCCGGCGATGATGCTCACGATCACCCCTGCCAAAAAGGCCCCGAGGATCACCTCGATGCCGAGGGCGTGAGCCAAGGTCGCCCAGGCCACCATCAGGGCAATAGCCCCCCTCACCCGTATCTGGGCCGTGGCCGTGGAGAGCTCTTGCACCACCTTTTTGAGCCCGGGCACCTTGCTGACCACAATCCCCATCCGCAGGAATACCGCAAAGATGAGCAGTAACGACAGGATGAGGATGAGTTGGAGGGCAAAACCCTTCTGCAGGATGCCGAAGGCCACACTCAACAGTACCAAGGTAACGACATCTGCTATGAGGGCGGTCACCAGCATGAGCTGACCGTATCGGGTAGGGACGATCCCCCGCTCTTTGAGGACCGGCACCACGATGCCGAGCGAGGTGGTGCTGAGGATGAGCCCCATGATAAGGGGGCTGCGCACGAGCCCGACTTTCCCCAGACCAAAGGCGATGGCAAAGGCCCCTATCAGGGTCAGGATAAAGCTAAAAACCGCCAAAAACAACGGCGCGCGCCAGAAGGGTTCTCGCTCTTCTGCAAGGGCGGGCATGGTCAGCGTGCTGATATCCACCTCCAGCCCCGAGATAAACATCAGAAAGACGAACCCGAACTCGGCCAGGAAATCGAGGATAGGGCTGGGGGCTACCAGGTTGAATCCGCTCGTGCCGATGATCATCCCCGCCAGGATCTCACCGATGACGATAGGTATCCGCCATCCCCGAAGCCTGCTGGCCAGCAAGGGAACCAGCGCCGCCAGCGTCGTGATCAGAAGGAGGGATAACAAGGGTGATTGGTCAGGCACTGCGTCTCCTTATAGCCTGTTTATAAAAAACATTCTATAGAATACCGTGCAGCCCACAGGAACGAAAGGCATCTTATCACTCTCTTTCCCTTGAGGGAGAAAAGTTTGTGGCGACCTTAAAAGTGATGTCAATGTCCGCTCTTCCGCTGTTGAAGATCCCGCCGTTTTGTGGCGGGGGCGGGAGAGGGTCAGCCCCGCTCTGTCGCACTGCGACATCCCGCCATTCATAGTTTTATCAAAGCAGGGCGGGACGCTTTGTATAAACCAGAGAATACGGGGTGCCGCAAGGCGGCAGGTGAGGGGTAGATATGAACAAAGAAGAGTTATTCCCCTTATCGACTTCTCTCATCCGGCATTCAAGACGCGGAAGACCGTCAGGAGAACGATAAAGAGAACGATGAATCCGATCACAACGGCCGACACCCGCCTCAACTGAGTCCTGCGCATGGTACCCTCCCCTTACCCCAGAAATGAAAAGATCTCTATGTGCATGCGGCCATCGCGCACGCCCAGGGCCCGGAGGTTGGCAATCGTTGCTTCGAGTAATCCCGGCGGGCCGCAGATATAGAAGGCCTTCTCTGTGATCGCTTTGCCGCACCATCGTTCGATCCGCTCCCGGTCGAGGCGACCGGTCTCTCCCTTCCAGCCCTTGGCGGGATTGCTCAGGCAGTGGACCACTTTCAGTTTCGGGTAGTTGCCCCGCTCCATCTCCGCGAGCTCCGTGCGGAAGGCGATCTCTTTCTCGTCCTTGTTGGCATACAGCAGCAGAACGGGGAGAGCGGCCTTGGTAGCGCGCATGTGCCTGAGCATCCCCATAAGGGGCGTTATCCCGATGCCGCCAGCAATAAAGACAAGGTCTTTTTCATTGGGGTGCAACATATAAGAGAACCGGCCAAAGGGGGCATGAACCGTGGCGGTATCACCGGGCCTTGTCTGGCCGATGGTGGCGGTAAAATCCCCCAATTCCTTGATGGTGGAGCTCACAAAATTTTTTTCAGCAGGGCTGGAGGAGATGGTCCAGTGGTGCTCCTCTACAGGCAACCCCCTCCCTCGATGAAAGGTGATGAACTGGAACTGTCCGGGGAGATAGTCATAGCGCTGCTCCCCCTCAGGCGGGGCAAGCGATACGGTCCAGACATTCTCGGTCTCTTGCTGCACATCGACCACGCGGTATCGATGCAGACCAAGGAGCAGCGGCCTGACAAAGCGGTGGTAGACAAAAACGATAAGTACGACAGCCAGCAAACAGATCCACAGCCAGCGCAGCAGGGCGGCCTGGAAGTCCATCCCGATAAACCAGCTGTGCAGGAAGGCGAAGACTATAATTGCAGGAAAAAGGGCGTCGTGCAGGAGGCGCCACCGCTCAAAAGAGAGGCGCAGGGGTACCCTCGGCAGACTGATCAAGACGGTAATCAAGAGCAGCGTCAGGGCAATCTTCCCGGCCCAGAGATACCAGGGGACATTCAGCGTCGTCAACAGGGGCAACCCCGCACCCCCGAAGGCCAGCAGGAGGGGGTGGGAAAAGATGAGGAGTACGGCAAAGACGGCCATGTGTTTATGAAAGCGGATGACGATGTCAAGACCGAAGGGCCGCTCAATCACCTTGAACCGACTTGCCAGGATAGCCTGGAGCCCGAGGATCATGAACCCGACCAGGGCAAAGCCCTTGCCGATATCGTACGCAATCTTCTGACCGGATGGAGGATTAACACCTGTAACGATCAGGAGGGGACTGAGAACAAGACCGACATAGATAACGATGTATACAAACCCTCTCCACATGATCACTACCTCCTTTGTATAACGTGGGAAAGCATGCATCCCTGCCATATACAGGGAATACGGTTCAATACACCTATGATATCAAAACATCTCCTTCACGTAAAAGAAAATAACGACCCCTGAGAAGGCCAGCTTAAACCCGATGCTCACCATGTTTCCCACAAAGACGCCCCAGCCGGCCTGCAAGGCCTTCTTTCCCCCTTTTCCCACGAGGAGTTCGCCGATCAGCGCCCCGGCAAAGGCGCCGATGAACATGCCCCAGGGCGGGATGAAAAAAATCCCCACGAGCATGCCGATGATGGAAAACCACACCCCTGCCTTGGACGCCCCGTATCGCTTCGCCCCGATGGCCGGAAAGACGTAGTCCACCAGAGATACGGCGAGCATCAAGGCCCCCATGATGATCAGAAAAGCGATGCTGAAGGGCTCCCATTGTTTCGCCAAGGAGAGGATGATGAGGGCGGCATAACTGAGGGGAGGGCCCGGGATCACGGGCAGGATGCAGCCGATGAAGCCGATCAGGGCGATGAGCAAGCCGAGTATGATGAGGGCGATGGTCATGGTGGAGACCCCTGGATCAGGTAAGAACTAACGCACATGGAATGGCTGAGAGTTCCAAGGGATATCACCCCTTAATACTTGCCGAAGAACTCCTGTACCTCTTTGATCAGGGCAAGCTTGGTGTCCGTGAAGACACCGCTGGCGAAGACAAACTCCAGCGTGAATATCAGGTCGTAATCCACCGACGAGGTTTTGTACTCCTGGGTTGCGCTCACCTTGATGTCCTTGAGTTTTTTGCCCTCGCCACCCTTGAGCAACTGCGATTTTCTCAGGATAAGGTCAAGGGCCTCCTTGGCGTCATTCGCGTTCTCCAAGATGACCTCGATACCCTCGATATCCTTGAGTGCCTTGACGATTTTGTCCCGCTCTACCTTTACCTTCATAATGTCCTCACATGCAATGGGATTAATATCTTAATACTATAGAGAATACGCAACCCCCGGTCAAGCCCTGAATCGAGGTTGCGGCTGAGCTACCCCCTCTTCCCTACCCCCTTGCCATCGTTGGTTTTTCGGTATATCATACGGATATGATTGGGATAGGCAAAAAATCATTTCTTGCCGTCTCTTTCGTCCTAATCCTCTCCTTGGCGATCCTGGTTAGCCTCTCTTCGGCTGAGGTAGCCATCATCACGGTCGATTACAGGGAAGCATCCGACCTCCTCCCCATGGTGAAATCACTCCTCTCCCCAGAGGGGAAGGCCTCCCTCGACGAACGAACCAATTCCATCATCGTGGTCGATACAAATGCAGCGATAGTTGAAATCCAGGCCTTCGTGGCAACCATGGACAAACCCACAGAGCAGGTGCGGGTAAGGTTCCGGTTTCAGGAGACGAGTCGTTCCACGGACAGGGATATCTCGACATCAGGAAGATATTCAGAAGAACACGGGTCCGTCGCCTTTGGCGGGGCGGAAGAAGACGGGGTGCACATCAGCGCCCAAGACAGCATATCGCAACACCGGGGGCAAACGGAATCCTTCATCTCGGTCATGTCAGGGAGCCCGGCCTATCTTTGGGTGGGGAGAGAGATCCCCTTTACCCAAAGATGGGTCTATTTGACTCATACCTATGCCCACGAGGTGGAGACGGTACAGTTTCAGCGTGTTGAAACAGGATTCGAGGTAAAACCCGTTGTTGCCGGGGACCGGGTACACATAGAGATCGTCCCGAGGATTTCCTCCTTCGATGAGGGGGAAGGGGTGGTCCGCCTCACCGAGGCCTCGACCAAAGTGACCGTGCTCAGGGGGCAGTGGGTCACTATCGGGGGAACCAGCGAACAGAGCAACGAAGCCGTCCGCGACATCCTCTCCACCGGCAGCTCCAGCTCAAACTCTACCCTGTCACTATCGTTGATGGTGGAATAATAAGTTCTCTTTATATTAAAGTTGCTTTGGAACTAACGTCTTCTGTTTTGCTTCCTTGTTTCGCGGTTTCACCTGTGATTCACAGTTTTCAGAAAGGCAAAGCCTATCTCTATTACCCACCTTGTGACCCGGTCACTCTGTTTTGAGAAAAGGAGGGGGACATGGAAAAAATACCATCTAAATTTATTTTGACATTTGGAGCTATTGTCACAATGATTGCAGTAGGTCTAGGATTGTTGATTTCACATTATGTGCCGGAAAGATATGATAAAACAATTTTAATTGGGGGACTTATTTTGTCACTTTTTGGGTTTCTTGTTGTGATTCACTCAGGAAGTTCGCAGAGTAGAAAAGATGGTAGAAGAATATATTTTGTCGGATTGCACCCAGTTAACAAGAGTTATATCATTGGATTGATATTTATTCTTTTCGGATTTGGTTTTCAAATCAGTAGTTGCTTATAAAAAACCTCTTTTGAAGAAGTAGGCCAGGTGGGAGCCTGGGCTTGAAATATTTAGTCAGCATTTTTTCTTGTTACCCCTTGCCCCTTGAGTAGGAATGAATAGGATGTCCCCCAACTTGTCCCAGTTTCTGTTGACGGACAATACCTCTTTATTCTAAACTTGCCTTGTGAAGAATAATCAAAGCCCGGAACAAGTACTGCTGATCTTTCCCCCTGTTGCCAAACCATGTGAACCGCCGGCAGGCATAGCAGTGCTTTCCGGCGCCCTGGGTGCTTACAACGTAGAGCACACCCTCCTTGACGCCAACCTGGAGGGAATGCTTAGTCTCCTTGCAAAGCCGTTTGCCCCTGTTGACACGTGGACGCGCCGTGCTTCTCGCAACCTCTCCAGAAACTTGAGCAGCCTTAAAAACCGGCGCACCTATACGAATATTGATACCTACAAACGGACAGTATTGGACGTAAACCGCCTTCTGAACATGTCAGGCGGTGAAAGGGTGCGCATAAGCCTTCCCGACTACGCAGACACAAAGCTTTCACCGGTCAAGAGCGATGATCTCCGCTACGCGGCCCTTCATCCGGCAGAAAACCCCTTCTATGAATATTTCAGCAGCCGTCTGCCAGTAATCATTAAACGCGACGGGACAACAGTTGCAGGTTTTTCCCTCAATTATCTGAGCCAGGCCCTCAACACCTTTGCCATGGTCGGGTTCCTCAAGCAAGAGTTCCCCCATGTTACTATTGTGCTTGGCGGCGGCCTGGTGACCTCGTGGATGATCGGAGATGGCTCTGACCGAAGGGTCACCTCCGGTTTAGCCACCGGTATGCACAGAGAAGACATTTTCGATGGCCTGGTCGATCATTGCGTTACAGGCCCTGGAGAATATCAGCTCCTGGCCCTGCTCAACAAAAAACCTCCCTCCAAAATGCATGTTACCCCTTGCTATGACCAATTACCTGTGGGCGACTACCTGGCACCGGGACTGATCCTCCCCTTCCGGTCTTCAATTGGATGCTACTGGGGTAAATGCTCGTTTTGCCCGGAGAGAGCAGCCGGAGGTGGCCCTTTGGCCAAGGGGACCGCCTATTCCCAGACCCCTCCGGCAAGAGCGGCAACCGAGCTCCGCAACTTAACAACGAGCTTGAAACCGGCCCTCATCCATCTCGTTGACAATGCCATAAGCCCAAACCTCATGGAGGCCCTTACCAAGGAGTCCCCCGGCGCGCCGTGGTATGGCTTTGCCCGGATCACCCCGCATTTGAAGGACCCGGCATTCTGTATGGCCCTGAAACAATCAGGGTGCGTTTTACTGAAACTCGGCCTTGAATCGGGTAATCAAAAAGTCCTCAATACCCTGCACAAGGGGATTGACCTTGAAACTGCATCACAGGCATTACAGACATTAAGAAAGGCCGGTATCGCAACCTATGTCTATCTCCTCTTCGGCACGCCGGCGGAGACACGCATTGAGGCGCAGCAAACCCTCGATTTTGTAGTCAGGCACGCGGAGGAAATCAGATTCGTAAATGTCTCCATCTTCAACCTCCCCATCAACAGCCCGGAGGCCGCAATGCTCGATACAACCGGTTTTTACGAAGGAGATCTTTCCCTGTACGCGGATTTTCGGCACCCCAAGGGGTGGGACAGACGATCAATAAGAGGGTTTCTGGATACGGAATTCAGAAAACACCCGGCAATCCGGCCCATATTGAGAAACCACCCTCCCCTTTTCACCTCCAATCACGCCCCTTTTTTCGTGTGGGATAGATCGTAGGGATCGGCTTATACAAGATAAGATTCAGGAAGTACACCCTTTGCTTCACCCCCCCCCTTTCACAGGAGCCTTTTTATTGCCTGGAGAATGTGGTAAATATATAACAACCTTAAGGATAATGAAATGAGCAAGGCCAACCAAAAGGCTCGAAAATCCGGTTCGAATGCCCAAAAACGTTATAACGCCATCACGGACGTAGCGGGTATAGAGGTCGGCCATTATACCGATATTGACAACCTGACCGGCACCACAGTTATTCTAATCAGGGGCGGGGCAATAGCCGGGGTCGATGTCCGTGGCTCTGCCCCCGGCACCAGGGAAACAGACGCCATCAATCCGATCAATCTGGTAGAAAAGGTCCACGCCGTGGTCCTGACTGGCGGCAGCGCCTACGGGCTCGCTGCTGCTGACGGCGTCATGAGTTATCTGGAAGCGCACGGCATCGGCTTTCCGCTCGGGGACGGCAATGTCGTGCCCATCGTGCCTGCTGCCGCACTCTACGATTTAGCCCGAGGAGGAACTCCTTTTTCAGAGAGGCCGACTGCCGCGTTCGGCCTCACGGCCTGTGAGCGGGCAAAGGCAGGACCGATTGCACAAGGCAATGTCGGAGCAGGGACGGGCGCGCTCACCGGGATACTCACCGGAAACGAGTTGAAAGGGGGCCTCGGGACAGCGAGCACCGACCTCGGCAATGGCGTCATTGTCGGCGCCCTGGTGGCGGTGAATTCAGGGGGGAGCACGGTGAATCCCGAGACAGGTGAATTCTATGCCGCATTCCTTGAAACGAATAACGAATTCGGCGGGTTAAAAGCTGCATCGAAGGCATCTTTACGCGCCGATAAAGATAACACAACCACCCATGAGCCGCAGACTATAACCAACACAACCATTGCGGTTGTAGCGACCAATGTGGAGCTGACAAAGACACAGGCAACCAAGGTCGCCCAGATGGCGCATGACGGCATGGCCAGAGCGATCCTGCCTGCGCATACGATGTTTGACGGCGATACTATCTTTGCCCTCAGTACAGGGAAGCGAGCAATCGCCGATCTGGAAGAAGAGGGGATGTGGGGTGATACGGCGGCGCGGATTAATATGATCGGAGCTGCCGTTGCGGATACGCTTGCCAGGGCGATTATCCATGGGATGCTGGCTGCCACAAGCATCGCCGGTATGCAGAGCTATGCGGATAGGTACATCCACTGAATCGGATAGCGTTATAACAACGGGAAAGGGAATCAGTTCTTGCAAGATAAGTTAATCCCTTTTTAATCCTTGCGTAATCTTCCGTATTTAGCATACACTAGCACAAAAGACCCAAGACATGTGAGGGCGTCATTGATGAAGATTTTAAAAGGAAAAACGTGTCATCTGAATCTTGATGATCCGTTTGTTCGCGATTTTCCTCCATCGAGTGATGTGGATGATTACTATCGAAAGCTCGTATCTCACCACCGACACGTCCTCAAAGAGGAAAGCCGGACGCGTATACTCTTGTTGCGGAGCTCGAAACAGAGGGGGCATGGAAAATCGTACTCCTATGTTTTAAAGGTGTACCGCTACATGCATGTATACAGCCTTCGCACATGGTGGCGCATACCGAAGGCAGAAAGGGAATATTGGAATCTCAGACGTTTTATGATGCTTGGCATTCCGGCTGTGGAACCAGTGGGGTTTGGGGTTGAAAAAGGATGGGCAGGAATGACCCGGTCATGTTTCTTGATTACGCGGCTGGTCGAAGACGCTGTGGACCTCCGCGCATGGGTGTACCGCAACAAGGAAAGGAAGGACAGATCCGACAAGGTTGTCAACAAGGTAGCGAGAAAATTGGGATCTTACCTGCATCAGTTGCATGAGATGCGTTTCTTTATCCTGAATCCGAATGTGCGAAATATTCTTATACAGGGTGTTGACACCAAAGATCCGAAAGTGCGCTTTCTAGACCTGGTCTTGGCGCGCTTTCTCGATGTGGGACCTCTTGCTCGATGGGGACAAAAAAAGGATTTTGGCTCGCTTTTCGGCTTCTTGCTGCGGAATGGCAGTGAAAAGATCGTCGATACCTTTCTGGAGACATATCTGCCCGATCCACTGGGACGTTCGCGAGAGACAGTCCGTCGGGATATTATTCGAGCAGTACAAAAACATAATAATAAAACTCCGATCGCCTGGACGACATATACGATGAAACGAGCGGTAAAAAACCTCAAACGAACCGTGCTGAGAAAAGGCTCAAAACAACAACTATAGAAGGGATACGTGCCGATGGATAAAGACATCCTCGATCGCTACGATAGCACCATCGGGGCTACGCGATATACTACGAAGTTCAAACGCCATCTCACCGAACGAGTTAATAACCGGCACGAGCAGCGTTTGCTGCGACGAGTACTGCGGACTATTGCCGATGGGAAACGATTAGAACTCGCCCTCGACCTACCCTGCGGCTACGGTCGTCTCTACCCAATCCTGCGCGAGTTTACCGACCAGGTGGTCGAGGGTGACTGGAGCTCACACTTGCTTCGGATAGCACAGGAATATCAGCGAGAAGACGGCCTGTATAGTCCTGCCGCCGGTTATGTCCGCGCCACAGCACTGGCCATGCCCTTTTCTGATGGGATCTTTGATCTGGTCTTGTCGATTCGGCTCTGCCACCATATCAGTGAGTATGCCGAACGCCTGCAGTACGTCCGGGAAATCCTAAGAATTAGCAAACAGTGGGCGGTATTCACGTATTTCGACTTCCACTCAGTCAAAAACCAAGTGCGCGAATTCCGCCGCCGTTTTATTAACAAATCTCCAAAGTGGACGCTTCGTACATCGGACATCCAGGAGCTTGCAGATGAAGCAGGTTTCGATATCATTCGCTTGATCCCGCTGTCATACTTCTTTTCAGGCCATCGTTACGCCGTCTTACGCCGCAGAGATCACCGTGGATGACTGGCCCACAGCGGCTCTGACTATCTGGGATCGGATGTTATGAGGGGGACTGGATGGCCAAAAATACAGGGGAAATAATGCCCTGTATAAAAATACGGTCTTGAACTATACGTCTTAGAGAAAACCTCTTTTCTTCTGTGCATTAATACCCCACCCCCTCATAGGGGATTTTTTTGGCCTGAATATACGGGAAGTATTTACCTTTTTTCCCTTTTGTCCGGTGTGATGGTGAAGACAAGGGTGTTTCTGTCTGAGCCCCTCCTGTATTCGATGTTTTTAATCACTTTCTTCATAACCCTGGTAGAGGGTGTCTTCCCAGGCTCGAAGAAATCCTCTGTCTCGGGGAATGTCTCGACTAGGAGCATGTTGAAGGGCTTTCCTGTATCTACAATGGTGATAATAAGGGCCCCGCTGTCATGGACATCACAGCTCATGCGGATTTCACCTGTTCCGTCTGCGCAGGCAAATCGGACGACATTCTGGAGAGCCTCTTCAACGGCACACCCTATCTCCCGAATCCGTTCATCCCCAAACCCTGCCTCCCATGCATGGGTAGATACAAACGTTACGAGAGCCGGAATCTCATCGGCCAGTGCCGGCTTGGTAATCTCGTCTGGGACCCTATCTTCGAACCTTTGTTCCATAAATCTCCCCTGTAAATTCTTTCCTATTGTTATGAAAAGCCGTGCTACTATTGTACCATAAGCTATCGGGGAAAAGGTCATGAAAAATAAGATCGAGATAATATCTCCACCTCGTACAATTTACAATTATCAGCCTCTTACCCCTCCCGAGAAAGGTGGTGGAACAATAGTAGCATCTCGTTCAAAAAAACCAGTTTCTTACTTGAAATTGACAAGAGAGAGATTATCATATATTATATAATAATTGAGAAAGGAATATCCTATGATTACGGTAACCGAGATAGCTCAAGAGAAGATTGCACAGGCCTTAAAAGAAAACAAAAACGAGGAAAAGGGAGTGCGTGTATTCCTCTATGGGGGCGGGTGAGCTGGTCCTTCCCTCAATTTGGCTCTGGATGAGCCAAAAGATTCGGACAGTATATTTAACAACGGCGGCGTTCAATATATCATTGACAATGATATACTTACAATGACCGGAAATATTACCATCGACTTTGTGAATGAAGGATGGCAGTCCGGCTTCGCCATACAGTCTCAAAATCCAGTATCTGGTGGATCATGTTCCGTCGACGGTACCTGTTCATCGCAGGGGGCGTGTTCATAAGAGCACGGCGGCGTGTGATTTCAGGCTAATATATGGTGTAATAGCAGGAGGAAATATAGAGGCAATATGATAGCGAGTTAACGCCCTTTTCCCCCTCATGTGCACAATAAAAAAGCCCCTTTATAGGGGCTTTTTTTGTTGCCCAGTGAACAAGTGATAAGCGATAACTCGACGAGTAAACTGAATATTCTCTAACGCCACTCCATCGTCACGTTTCGTCTCTCAGCACGTGCCTGTTTGCTAATACCTCAAGGAAACTAAACTCTTCAATTTATTTTTTCTCTTCCGGCTTCGGCTCCGGCCACGCAGGTTTGGGGTACATAAATTTTGCGGTAGCCTTCTCCTTAGGTGCTACGACTTCAAAAACCCCTTTTTGCCACTGGCCGATCCCACCGGGATGGGAAGCAGGTGCCAAACGTCCGCGCTCAAACCACGTCGGCCCCAAAGCCGTCTCGAACGTCTCCTTAGCCATCACATCCCTTATCTTTTCCTGATTCAGGGTTCCAGCCTTCTCGACAGCCTGCTCAAAAAACTGGAGCGAACCCCAATAGAATAGATGTCCCCACCAATCAACGGCAGGCTCACCATAGCGTCCGATGAATTTATCACAAAATTCTTTGGCACCAGGAGAGCTTTTGCAGTTCCATGCTCCACTACCCATGACGCCCTCCGCAGCCTCACCAAACATCGCATTAAACCAGCCGAAGTTTGCGCTCACGTTAGCGTGGAAGGCCTTGAAGTTAATACCAAGCTCGATTGCCTGTTTGGGAGCTAGGATGCTCCCCGCTCCGGGATAGGTAAAAGCTATAAAGGCATCGACATCAAGCGCCTGGGCTTCTTTCAATAGTGGTGATAGATCCTGAACCCCCATCGAAACGCTCCGAGCCATTTTTACTGCAATGCCCCGCTTCTCTAATTCAGCAGTGGCCACACTCGTATATTCTCTGCCGTGGAGATCGTCAATATAGATGATCGCCACCGACTGAATGCCGTTCTCCTTATACAAGTCAGCCATAGCCGGCATCTGGGTATCGGCAAAATTCAAGACGGCAAAGAAGTAGGGCAGGGCCTCAGCATACTCTGAGATCTGCAGGGCGCCACCCTCAGCTCCAAATAGTATATAATTTTGTCTATTGGCAACGGGGGCGGCAGCAAAGAGAAACGTGGTGCCACAGGGGGCGAATACAAAATCAACCTTGTCCTCTACCATCAATTTTTGCAAGTGGAACCTCATCTTTTCATGACTACTTTCGTCATCATAAACAATGAGCTCTATTGGCAGGCGTTTCTTATACTCCTTCACATATATCCCGCCCTTGGCATTGACCTCGTCAACCCACAAGTCATATACGGGAATGGACGCCGATTTGGCAATAAGAGCATTCGGGCCAGTGAGTGAAACCGCCCTGCCGATACGGATTTTATCCTTGGGGGGAGGTTTTGGAGCGCAAGAAACAACGACAAAGCTTAAAACTACTAAAATTAAAAAAATGCATGTTACCCTGTTTTTCATTTTTTAATCCTCCCTTCTAACACTTCTAATACATACTCTATTCCTCGCTAACTTTTTCATTTTCAATTCACCTTCACAACGCCTCTAGGTCTGCGCCCAGACAATTATTTGCAACTTTCGTACCATCACGATATACATCATATTATCATGCAATCATTATACTTTTTGATCACATTACCTATATATAAAATGCTAGTGACATTTTTTGTCACTTTTTAAGCGTTTATCAGTCACATTTTATTCATCTACTCCGTTCCTCTTCCCTTTTTCACCACTTTCAAAAGGCACTAATTGTGTCTTAACCCATCCATCTCACTGTATATTCAGCCCAACCGAAAAAAGGCATCGCTACTACTTAAATTGCTGATGCCCTCGTCACTTTGCCTCATCTTCCAAGTCCTCCGTTACGGAAACGTGTGGCCCCCTCATATATTCTAAACAACCCTATACTCCTGTCTCAATTAAGTCAACCAGCTTCACTGTTTCTGGGTCCTCTGAGGTCGGGTATTATGGATAATCTCTCCTGTTCCATCTCAGGAAAGATCCTCATCCGAAGCTGGTGGAAAATAGAGAAAGAACGTGGTCCCACCTGAACGATAGCAATCCTCTTTCTCAGTGCAAAAGGCGCACGTGCTGATCCTGCCCGGACAGATATCACTCCCCTGTGGTATAAATCGGCATCGCGAAGACTCCATTGTAATGGTGAAATGATATCGCTCGGAGAAGATCTTCATGCGCAGCAGGTCAGCACCTTTACCCCCAGCATTGAAATCAAATGGTTTCCTGGAAGAATAATCCATCGTCTCCTGAGTCGCAAAGAATCCTTCAAATATCCTGTGTTGGGCCTCCTCCACAATGCCAACTCCGCAGTCACGCACCACTAACTCGGTTCCTTCCCACTTTTTGTGCACGATAATCTCTATTACCCCTTCATCAGGCGTGTTTTCTATGGCATTTTTTACTAAACCATCGATCACCTTGTGCACAATATCCGCAGGTATAAAGATGGTGGGTGTCGGCTCGAGGCGGCTGATGATCTCCACCTGGCGATGGGAATATAATGGTTTGAGGGCTTTAAGCCTTTCCCGAACGGAGTCGACAAGCATGATTTTCTCTGGTACGGCCTTTTTGGGGCCAAAGATTTCTTCAACGCACCCCTTGACCCGTTCTATGAGGGCGACTTCTCCCCCTTCCTCAGCGATGAGGGTCTCCAGTGCATCAGTGCATTGATCGAGCAGCAGAGAGAGGAGACCATAGGCCTTGTATTCTCTGTCCTGCATGATATCCGCCACTTCATACTGAATGTCCATGATGCGATCCAGGTTCCGTCGGGCCCTTGCGAGGGTGGCATTCCAACTCTCCTCCGGAAGGGCTGCCAGTTTTTCTGAGAGGAGTTTCAAGGAACCAGAGAGGACAGCTACCGGTGTCTTCAATTCATGGGATAAATGGTTGATCACCCTGTCTTTTGCTCGGTTCAAACTCGTTACCTCACGATAGGCCTTTTTAAGCTCCTCAGACACCCTGGCGTTTTCAACGGAGAGGGCTACGGTCCCTCCGATCATGTTTAAGAGATCGATATCCGTCTGGTCAAAAACAACTCCAATTTTATTGATAGCTCCAAGCACACCGATAATACGATCACCAATCCTCAACGGGACTTCGAGTAAATTACGGGACTCATATCCGAGTTGCTCATCCACCAGGGAATAAAAATCGGGGTCTTGGGAGATATCCGGCACAATGATCGGCTCCCCTGTCTTAACAACTCTACCTGCTATCCCCTGGTCGGCGGGGTACCGGATCTCCTTTGCCCTTTTTTGGGTAACCTGGTCTTCATAGGCCGCTCCCAAAAAATAGAACTCTTTCTTGTCCTCATCCAGCAAAATGACAATGGCGACCTCCACATTCAGGGACCGCCTGATCTCACTACTGATATAATCCAATAAATCCTCTAAATCAGGATATGCGGGAAGGGCCGTACTGATGCGGAGCATAGATTCATTGGTGCGTGCGATTCTCTTTTCTTGAGTAATATCCCTGAGCATCACAAGCTCCCCAGATGGCTCCTTGCCGGATTCCGAATAGATGGCAGCCGTGATCACCACCTCCAGAATCCGGCCATCTTTCGTGAGACGTTTGGTCTCCTCCCGCACCAGTTTTCTCTCTTTGAGCAGCTGTTTGATTTTTTCTATGGCCTCTTGCGCAAGTCCTGAGGGAACATAAGGGATGCGTTTCCCTTCCAATTCTTCGAAGGTCCAACCGAACGTTTCAGTAAAGGCAGGATTGATGAAAGAGACCAACCCCTCAAGGGTGAACACCACAGTAGGATACGGAACAAAATTAAAAAGCGTCCTAAGGCGTCGTTCCGACTTGCGCAGTTGTTCCTCTGCCCGTTTGCGCTCGGTGATGTCCTGTAGGGTCTCTACCGCTCCGACAATGTTCCCCTCAGCATCTCTCAACGGTGCCGCGGTAAAAAACATATATTTGCCGTACTCTCCCAGATTGGGGAAAAAATCCTCCGCCTCGTAAGCACCCTCAATGACGGCTGATTTTCGATATGTGTCACCGTAATACCTGGCAATCTCCTCTTCAGGAACGTTATCGACAATAAGATCAGCCATGATAGGTCTCTGTTGCTCATAGAAGGTCATCCACTGGTTCCGGCTCCCGATTATTTCACGTGCGGCAATACCCGTCAGATTCTCAAAAGCCCTGTTACAGCGGGTGACGATGTGCTTGTCATTAATGACAATGGTCGGTATTGAACTCCCTTCAAGGAGTTGCGAAAGTCCTTTTTCACTCTCCAGCAGGGTTTCTTCCGCTATCTTGCGCTGAGAGGCTTCTTGCTCTAAATCATTGACCCTCTGTGCCAATTCTCCATAGGTTGGTTTTTTGGCCATCGGAAAACCCTCCGCTTGCCCTTCACAAAAAGGGCACACACGTAGTGACTCTGACTATGATTT
>Ga0307419_10000158_pt1 | contig 29846 bp, 26 predicted proteins | sample SalMarWE160230MG_2_FD_202512 | JGI IMG/M metagenome (GOLD analysis project Ga0307419, IMG submission 202512) | Salt marsh sediment microbial communities from the Plum Island Ecosystem LTER, Massachusetts, United States - WE1602-30 | ecosystem: Environmental > Aquatic > Marine > Intertidal zone... | reverse complement strand
CCATCGGAATAAGGCGTGATAAGGCTTCTTCAGCAGGAACCCCGCGCAAGAAATTAATTGATTGTTTCTCACTCATTTTGCCCTTTGTGATTTCCTTTCGTTTTCTTAGTAAAGCATAATCGCGGTGCTGACCGGCACCGCGATTCCTGGCGGCGAAGCCGCCAGGAACAAATGATTGACCAAGCACGTATATCTTGCGAGGTAGAATGATATCCGGAAAGCCTGACCTTCAGACTTATAATCGTTTGTTCATCAAGGAGGAGATTTCTGCGACGGTGTAAACAGAGGTCATGGATTCTGAAAACGCGAAAAGAGGGGTTTCGCCGGAACTTCTGGATTTGAGCCTGGGAGTCCTCCTTAATGCTGTTGTCCTCGAATACATTTATTTTTTCTCCTACGCCTCAGAGTAAGAAATGTCAACCTAAATTCAGTTTTTATCCAGAGACCTTCGGCTTTATTCATTCAGTACCTAGACTATTTTTCAGAACTTGTGGTTCATTTTACTCCACTCCCACCCTGCTCATCCCACATTCCATGCATGTTCTCTTTCGGCATTTTGGTGATCTTGTGATATAAAAGTGGTTATCTTCTGAAAGAATCCTGATTTAGCGAGGCGTTTTTCCTGTTTTCCTATTAGAGACAATAATGGGGTCTGCACATGGATCGCTTTTCTCAAGTGTTCGGGCTGGGCCAATGTTCCCTTGACTGTATTGGAAAAGTGGACGCCTATCCTCCGCCTGATGTGAAGTGCGAATGTTCCGTGCTGGTTACCCAGGGAGGTGGCCCGGTCGCTACGGCCCTGGCCGCCCTTTCCAGGTGGGGTGTCTCGTGTTGCTTCACCGGCGTGATCGGAGATGACCTCTTCGGCAACATGATCAAGGAATCCCTTGAAGCTGAAAAGATTGACACCAGCAGGCTTCTTGTCAGAGAGGGAGCCGAATCCCAGTTCGCTTTCATTGCAGCCGAGCCTGAAGAACAGGGACGGCGGACGATTTTCTGGAGAAGGCCCACAGGCAATCCTCCGGGACCGGAAGAGGTTGATTATGTGGGTTTACGAGGGGCACGGGTGTTTCACACGGACGGTCTCTTCATGGAGGCATCTCTCGCCGCAGCAGAGGCGGCCAGGGCAGCAAACGTATCGGTTGTCGTGGACGCGGGCTCCCTCCGGGAAGGGATGCTCGATCTTGCGCGGTTAAGCGACTATTTCCTGGCCTCCGAGAACTTCGCAACGGCCCTCGTGGGTGATGATGGGCCTGTCAAGGCATGCTTTCGTCTGTCCGAACTTGGTCCACGGGTCGTCGGCGTTACTCTTGGACCAAAGGGGTACGTGGCCCTCGTAGGGGAAAAAATCATCGAGCAGCCGGCGTATCCTGTAAGAGCGGTTGACAGCACCGGATGCGGTGATGTGTTTCACGCCGGTTTCATCTACGGCCTGCTCCAGGGTTGGCAGGCAGACCAGTGCCTTGATCTTGGTGCATGGGCCGCTTCCAGGGTGGCCCTCAAGCTCGGGGGACGGGCCGGGATACCGAGCCTCGAGAGCTGGCTCAATAACCCCACCATGTAGAAAGATCTTTGGCTTTTTTAAAACGAGCGTTATGCTACAATAAAAACACGCGGCTTTACACAAAGAGGAGGACGAATTGAGAGAACCAGTCGTCATCGCCGGAGTACGGACTCCCGTGGGAAAATACCTGGGAGCACTCAGGACTGTTGAGGCCTATGACCTGGCGTCACTGGTGCTGAGCGAGGTCATTAAAAGAGCGAAGTTGCTGCCTGATATGGTGGATGAAGTGATCCTGGGGCAGTCGTATCAAAACGGTGAATACGTCAACATCGCGCGCATGGCCTTACTCAAGGCGGGGTGGCCTGACTCCATACCCGGTGTCACCATGGACAGGCGCTGCTGCACAGGACTGGACGTGGTCCGTTTGGCTTCTGCGCTTATCCGGTCCGAAGAGGCAGAAATAGTGGTAGCCGGCGGTGTTGAAAGCATGAGCAACGCGGAATTCTATATACCCGGCAGCATCAAGTGGGGGATCGGGGGGAAGGAAGGGATGCCCCGTGGTCACGGTGAGCTCTCTCAGTGGGGGATCTCTCTTTACGACCGTATTCAGCGGGCCCGGGTGATGTCCCAGCCCGCAGAGCGATACGGGATCCTTCCGTCCATGATGTCGTGGGCCGAGACCGCAGCGAAAGAGGCGGAAATTTCCCGGGAAGAATGTGATACATGGGCTCTCGGGAGCCATCAAAAGGCCTGTACGGCCAGGGAGAAAGAGAGGTTCAAGGAAGAAATCATCCCGGTTTCTGTTCCCCAGCCCAAAGGAGAGCCCATCATCGTAGACAGTGACGAGACGCCACGGCTGGACACCACCCCTGAAAAACTCGCCCGTCTGAAACCGGTCCTGGGAGGAGTGTGTACTGCGGGGAATTCCTCATCCGAGAATGACGGCGCGGCAGCAGTTGTGGTCACATCGCGAGAAAAGGCCAGAGAACTCGGGATTGAACCGCTGGTCAAGCTGAAGGCATTTGCTGTTGCAGGTGGTGATCCCGCCCGGGCCTATAAAACGGTCCCGAGAGCCGTTAAGGAGGTCCTTGGCAAGGCAGGGCTTACCATAGCACAGATAGATCTTATTGAAATCCAGGAGGCATTCGCGGCCCAGGTACTGGCGGATTTAAAGGAGATGGGTGTGGGGCCTGAAGACTATGAAAAGGTCAATGTGAATGGATCCGGAATTTCTCTTGGCCATCCTATCGGCTGCACCGGGACGCGGGTGCTGGTAACCCTGATACACGAAATGGCGAGAAGAGAGGTGCAATATGGGCTGGAATGTATATGCGGCGGCGGAGGTCTCGGCATTGCGGCGGTTATTGAAAGGTGAGGGGAAAAGAAGATGGGGCGGCGACACATCATTCACTTGGACATGGATGCCTTCTATCCCGCTGTTGAGGTCCTTGACCAACCCGATCTGAAAGACAAGCCCGTCATCGTCGGAGGGATCAGCGATCGTGGGGTGGTCTCTTCCGCATCCTACGAGGCCCGAAAATTCGGCGTCCATTCAGCCCAGCCCATGGTCACCGCTCGTCGCCTCTGCCCGCAAGGCATATTCCTCCCGGTGAGAATGAGCAGATACCGGGAGATATCGGAGCAGGTCTTCCAAATATTTCATCATTTCACGCCGCTGGTGGAGCCCCTTTCCATTGATGAAGCATTCCTTGATGTGACCGGTTCCATCCGCCTCTTCGGGAAACCGGAGGCCATCGCACGGAAGATCAAGGCGCTGATCGTACACGAGACCGGACTAACTGCATCGGCGGGGGTTGCCCCTTCCAAGTTTGTTGCCAAGATCGCTTCAGACATGGACAAGCCCGATGGATTGACGCTTGTTCCTCCGGACAAAGTCAGACCATTTCTCGATCCCCTCCCCATAGAAAAAATGTGGGGCGTCGGAAAAGTGACCCGGGAAGCACTTAGACGGCTGGGAGTGCGGACCTTCAGGGATTTGGGCAAGCTACCGGTCAAGGTCCTTGAACAGAGATTCGGCAAGCAGGGACTCAAGATGCATGAACTCTCCCTGGGCATAGACGGGAGGCGGGTGGTGCCGGACCGAGAGGTGAAGTCGGTGGGCCACGAAGAGACCTTTGCACAGGACATTGAAGATGTGGAGGATGTCCGGAGGGAAATCCTGGCACTTTCGAGCAAGGTGGCCCGCCGATTGCGTAGGAAAGGAATACAGGGCAAGACCGTTACGCTCAAGGTAAAATACAGTGATTTTGTCCAGATCTCCCGTTCGTCCACCCTCCCTTTTGCCACCGATGACGGGCTGGAGATATTCTCCAACGCTTCCCGTCTTCTCCTGGGTACGGAAGCGGGAAAGAGGCCGATCAGGCTCTTGGGTGTCGCCCTGTCTCAGCTTGAACTTCCCTGGATAGAAGAGCAGTTGTCGCTTTTTCAACGGGAAGATGCGTCGCGAAAGAGGCGAGACCTGAACAGGGCCCTTGATTCCGTCTCCGAAAAACACGGAGAAAAAAGTGTTCGCCCCGGGTCGCTCCTTGTTCCATAACCGAGAAAATGGCCGAGATTCCATCCCCAAATCAAAAGAAGCGTCCTTCCATCCTGAAAAACGTGCTTATCTTATGCATAATAACCATCAGCATACCCTGGATAAATTCTCCAGCCGAAGGAAAGGAACTTCCCATGGATAACCGAAAACCGAACCTCCTGATCAAGGAAAAGAGTCCGTATCTGCTCCAGCACGCGTACAATCCCGTGGACTGGTATCCCTGGAGCAAAGAGGCCTTTGAAAAGGCAAGCAGGGAAAACAAGCCCATCTTCCTTTCCATTGGCTATTCCACCTGCCACTGGTGCCACGTGATGGAAAGGGAATCTTTCGAGGACCCGGCGGTGGCACGCCTGATGAACGAAGCGTTCGTGTCCATCAAGGTGGACCGTGAAGAGCGGCCGGATCTCGACCATATCTACATGACCGTGTGCCAGATGCTGACCAGGAGCGGGGGCTGGCCCCTCACCATCATCATGACGCCCGACAAAAAACCTTTTTTCGCCGGAACGTACATTCCAAAAGAAACCCGGTTCGGACGCACGGGCCTGATGGAACTCATCCCGCGCATCAAGTCCGTGTGGGGAAGCAAACGAGAAGAGGTGCTTCAGTCGGCGGAGAAAATCATGGAAGCCCTCGAGAGCACGGATCAACAGGATTCAGGGCCGCAAACGGATATTCCCGTCCTCAAGAAGGCATACCAGGAGCTCCGAAATCGCTATGACAAGGAATTCGGGGGCTTCGGTGCTGCTCCAAAGTTTCCTACGCCGCACCAGTTTTCATTCCTGCTCCGCTATTGGAAAAGGGAAAATGACCTTTCGGCACTGGAGATGACCGAGAAGAGCCTCCAGGCAATGCAGCTGGGAGGAATGTACGACCACATCGGATATGGGTTTCATCGTTATTCTACGGATCGCGAGTGGCTGGTCCCCCACTTTGAGAAGATGCTCTACGACCAAGCCATGTTGGCCCTGGCCTACCTGGAGACATACCAGGCAAGCCGCGGGGAGACCTGTGCGGATACGGCACGGGAGATTTTTACGTATGTCCTCCGAGACATGACCGATCCTGAAGGGGGTTTTTATTCGGCCGAGGACGCGGACAGCGAAGGCGTTGAAGGGAAGTTTTATGTGTGGAAGGACGAAGACATTCGCCGGGTTCTGGGCAAGGACGCAGGGCTGTTCGTCCAGATCTTCAACGTGAAAAGAGAAGGCAATTTTCAGGAAGAGGCAACCGGAGAAGGAACCGGGGCCAATATCCTGCACATGAAAAAGCCTCTTTCCGGTCTTGCCACTGACCTGGGGATATCGTCTGATGACCTGAAAAACCGCCTTGAGCGTATGAGAGAACAGCTTTTCCAAGTCAGGGAAGCGCGAGTGCACCCCCACAAGGACGACAAGATTCTGACCGACTGGAACGGGCTCATGATCGCTGCGCTGGCCCGGGGTGCACGGGTCCTGGGACAGGATGACTACGCCGTGGCTGCAAAGAAAGCCGCCGCTTTTATTCTCAAAACGATGCGCGGAAAAGACGGACGGTTGCTTCACCGTTACCGGGACGGGGAAGCGGGGATCCACGCGAACCTGGATGATTACGCGTTTCTCACCTGGGGGCTCATTGAACTCTATGAGGCCACCTATGAGCCTGAATACCTGAAAACCGCGGTGGATCTCAACGACGAGGTAGTCACCCGTTTCTGGGACAAGGAGAAGGGTGGATTCTTTTTCGCGCCGGACGATGGAGATGACCTCATCGTGCGGAAAAAGGAGGTCTACGACGGGGCCACTCCCTCGGGCAATTCCATTGCCATGCTCAATCTGCTGCGGCTTTCACACCTCACCGGAAGCTCCGATCTGGAGGACCGGGCCGCACGGCTCGATCGCGCCTTTTCTTCCCAGATCGGACAGCTGCCCTCAGGGTACACCCAGTTCCTGGTTGCGGTGGACTTCGGCATCGGACCCGCTCACGAGGTGGTGATCGTGGGTGACAGAGGCGCAAGAGATACGGCCAGGATGCTCCAGGCCCTGAATACTCCCTTTTTGCCGAACACGGTTACCCTGTTCCGAGCCGCTGAGCTCAAGAATCCACCGGTGGACCAGATAGCACCGTTCGTGGCGACCCACGAAAAAAGAGAAGGCAAGGCCACAGCGTATGTCTGCACCAACACCGCGTGCACATCGCCGGTTACAGATGTAGCGGCCATGCTCAAGCTATTGCGGTAGGAATTTTTTTATGAACGAGTAGCAAGAGAGTACAGTGCCGATGATTGGTCTTGTGGATACCCATGCGCACCTGTGCGACGCCTCCTTTGATAGGGACCTCGCTGAAGTTCTCGGGCGGGCGCGTATCGTGGGTGTTTCGTCCATCATAGCGGTAGGCGAAACACTCGAAGACGGTGAGAAAAACCTGGCGTTGGCGAAAGAATATCCTCAGGTGCAGCCCGCGGCAGGCCTCTATCCAACCCACCTTGATCTGTCGGTTGCACAAGAGGTCATAACGTTCATCGAAAAACAGCGGGACCGTCTCGTTGCCATCGGTGAAGTGGGACTGGATTACTGGGTAATCAAGGAAGAGCGGGAGAGAGAGGTGCAGCGCGAGATTTTCACCAGGTTCATCGAACTGGGGAAAGCACTCGACCTTCCCCTGAATGTGCATTCCCGATCGGCCGGGAGGCATGCAATACAGCTCCTCCTGGAAAGGAACGCCGCCAAGGTTCAGCTTCATGCCTTTGACGGCAAGGCGAGCACGGCCCTGCCGGCGGTTGAAGCAGGATATTTCTTTTCCATACCGCCATCCATCGCCCGTTCCCGCCAGAAGCAGAAACTCGTGAAAAACCTTCCCCTTTCCTGCCTGCTCCTTGAAACGGACAGTCCGGTCTTGGGACCGATTCCCGGGGAGCGCAACGAACCCGCAAACGCGTTGGTCTCTCTTCGTGCCGTTTCAGAAATAAAAGAACTCCCGCAGGAAGCGGTGATGGAAGCGGTTATCGAAAATACACACCGCCTCTATGGATGCCCATAAACATTGCAATCCGACAAGTGTATGCTGAAAAGTTGAAAAGAATCCTGGAGGCAGGGAACCGGCATATTCCCTCTGCTACGTTCGCTTCGCCCTCCATGGCTCCGCTCACTGCGGATGTCGGCCCTTTCCCGCTCATGGCGGGACTCCAGGGCCGACATGACGCCGCCTCGGGAACATCCCGTTCCTCTGTCATCCCAAAAATATCGGTTTTGCGCAGAGTCAGCCTCTAGCCCGGATTTCTCACCAATAATCTGCTGTGACGGCGGATAGCCCCATGTCTTCTGTGTTGCGCTTGAAAAATGACTTCGACGTACTGCTAGTACGCCTTCATCCATTTTTCTTCGCGCGCCTTGTATCCACGGGACTCTCCACCGTCTTGCGACGAAGATCGGTGAGAAACCCGGGCTAGCCCGCTTTCAGGCAGTCAACTATTTTCGGAAGCACTTCCCCGGCCTTTCCCCGAATGAGCACGTCACACATGGTATCGCACGGTGTTTCCGAGAGGTTGACAATGGCCAGGAACGCACCTGCCTCCTTTGCATAATTGGGCATGGCGGCAGCCGGCTGGACCAGGAGAGTTGATCCCACCACCAGGAAGAAATCCGCACTGCGTGACAGGGCCACCGCTGTTTCCACTTCCCTTTCCGGCATGGCCTGACCGAAAGAAATGGTATCGGGCTTGAGATAGCCACCGCATTCGCATTCGGGGGCCGGGTCTCCATTTTCAATGCGCTTGTGGGCGTCTTCAATGGAGGAAATCCTTCCGCAGCTCATACAGCGTACCCGCCGGTTGCTCCCATGGAGTTCGATAACTTTTTCGTCAGGGACACGTGATGCCTGGTGAAGGCCGTCTATGTTCTGGGTAATGACAGATTGCACCAGGCCCATCTCACAGAGTTGCGCGACAGCCAGGTGGGCCTGGTTGGGTTTGGCCTGCATGAGGTCATGGTAAAGCTCGGTCTTCTGGCGCCAGTACTCAACCCTGGCCTCCCTGGATTGCATGAATTCATCGAAATAGACGGGACGGTACTGGTCCCAGATGCCTCCCTGGCTCCGGAAGTCAGGTATCCCACTCTCCGTGGAAATTCCAGCCCCGGTAAAAACCACATTTTCACCCCCCTTGCCTATCTGCTCCGCAATGAGGACGATTCCTTTGTCCATGTCCACGTGACGATCCTCCTAGCCCCTTTATTACCATACCTGCTCGATACTACGCAAGATGTCACCGAGAGCGGAGCCCGGATCAGGCCGCATGGATTATTGAGGGGAAAAGGATTTCCGCGTCTGCAGGATTGATGAAAACCTTTGTGCCGCAGGCCGATTTAATCTTCAGCGGATCTGCGGTAAGAGAGACCATATCGTTGACACACAAAGAGATTTTCACTATGCTCCCGCACACAGAAAATAAAGGTGTTCCTCCCATGGGACGAGCAAGTGGGCTGACGGGCAAGGAATAGAAGAAGAGAATGAAGAGACCAATTTCCCCAGAAATCAGAACGACTGACACAAACAGGTTCGCGGATATGCGCTGCAGGGACCGAAATGGATAAGCGTGTCCTGAGGGCCGACTGGCTCCTTCTGCTGACGGCCCTCATCTGGGGAACAGCCTTCGTTGCCCAGCGGGCCGGCATGGAATATGTGGGCGCGTTTACCTTCAACGGTATCCGTTTTGCCCTGGGAATGCTCGTGCTCCTGCCCCTGGCCATGCGGGGTTCAAACAGGAGTAAAGCCGCTGCTGATCCCGGCAAACAAAGGCGCGCCACCCGGTCGCAGGCCTTTTGGGGAGGTGCCCTTGCCGGCGTGATGCTCTTCTCAGGCGCCAGCCTGCAGCAACTGGGCCTTGTCTACACCACGGCGGGAAAGGCAGGCTTTATTACCGGTCTCTATGTCATCATTGTGCCGATCCTTGGGCTTTTCTGGGGCCTGAAATCAGGAAGGGGTGGATGGCTTGGCGCGGGGCTGGCGGTGGTGGGCCTCTATCTCCTGAGCGTTACCAGGGATCTCACCATCGCGCCCGGCGACCTGCTGGTGCTCCTGGGCGCATTCTTCTGGGCCGGTCATGTCCTTGTCGTGGGCTGGCTTTCCCCAAAGGTGAACAGGCTGCGCCTTGCCTGTGCCCAATATGCCGTTTGTTCCGTGCTGAGCCTCATGGTAGCGGGGTTAGCCGAAAACATGGTCCTGGAGAACATCCTCCGGGCCTTCGTTCCTATCCTGTATGGGGGGATCGCGTCCGTGGGCATCGCTTACACATTGCAGGTGGTAGCACAGAAATACGCCCCGCCTGCCCACGCCGCAATTATTCTCAGCCTGGAATCGGTTTTTGCTGCGGTGGCAGGGTGGCTTATTCTCGGAGAGATAATGTCCCTTCGCGGCATGATCGGTGCAGGGTTGATGCTCGCGGGGATGCTTACGGCCCAGTTGTGGGCATGAAACTACTTGTTTTTGTTTAGATTCGGCCCGAATTTCCGCTCATAAAAAGATCCAAATCGCTCGAACCAGCGCCACCAGGAATCTTTTCCCCGTTCCTTTGCCTCCAGGACGTCGTTCAGGTAGGTGACGATATCGGTCATTTTTTCCTTGGGAATATATGAGGCCGCACCTTCCCGATAGGCCTGGGCCGTGGTTTCAGGACTCAAGGCGTGGGAAGTCAACATGACGGCCAGAATCTTTTTCTTTTTCGTGAGCTTCAAGAGATCAAACCCGTTGACACCCATGATGTCCAGGATGGCCATATCAACGGTTTCCGTTTCAAGGAGATCCCTTGCTTCATCAAAGGTTGAAGCCCGCGTAACCTTACACATGGGCAGCAGTTCTTCAAGTGTTTCCAGGATATCAGGTTCATCGTCCACCACCAGGACCTTCTTTCCATCCAGCAAACTCCTTCTAACGATGACACAGATTTGAAGTCTTGCGCGGCGGCAAACCATTTCCGCTACGTTTCCCAGGCCGGAGCTGCCCATCACGATCATATCCGCTTTACGCGCCGCGGCATACTCGACAATGACATCGGCGGGATCTCCCTGGATAAGGCTGGTCTTGATGTTTTTTATTCCTTTTTCCCTGGCAAATTTTTTCGCCTCTTCAATGATCTGGTTGCCCATCAATTCCAGGTAGATTTCTATTGGTGGTTCCTTGACCCTCTCCACCTCAATATAGTGCTCAAGGTCAGCGGGAATTCTGGCCTTCTTCACCACGTGAAGGAGATGAACTTCCGCATCCTGCGGATTCGCTGCTTGCGCGGCAAATGCAATGGCCTTGGAGGAATAGATGGATCTCTCCACCGGCACCAGAATTTTATTTATCATTTCAGAGTACACTCCTTGTATTTGATTATTTTCGAATTTTTAGATAAAATAAAATGAATTCGGTTGCAAGTCAACGCAAATGTCAGCGCATCCTTTCTGTCAGGGCCGGAAGAGTCGAGGAGTGTATGTTTTGAGGAGGATGCTCCGGCAGGGTGAATCCTCTTGACAATGGAGTGAGCATACGTAACAATCTGTATTTACAAAATTAAAAAAGCTTCATGAAAAATCAGAAGGAGAGAAAGATGGCTGATGCAGAAGGTATCCTGGACGCACGCAGTGCCGACGAAATTCCCCCCGAGACGAAGGTTTCCGGGAAAATGGCGCTCAAGGGACTGGACACACTGGGCTGGGGCATGAGGAATCGGCTCTCCCGCCTCATCAGCGAGGATGGCCGTTGCCAGTTCCTTCCCATTGATCACGGCTATTTTCAGGGGCCTACCCATTCCCTGGAACAACCCGGCGAAACCATACGGGAACTCCTCCCATATGCCGACGGGCTGTTCGTCACCCGGGGCGTCCTGCGCAGTTGTGTAAATCCAGACATGCACACCCCTGTTATCCTGCGGGTTTCCGGGGCGACCAGTGTCGTGGGGAAAGATCTGGCCAACGAGGTGATCACCACGTCAGTCGAAGAGATGATCCGGCTGAATGTGGCTGCTGTGGGAATTTCTATTTTTGTGGGGAGCGACTATGAAAAGCAAACGCTCAAAAATCTGTCCGACCTGGTGAATGTGTGCGAGGATTACGGTATTCCGGTCATGGCGGTGACCGCGGTGGGCAAGGAGCTGGAGAAACGGGCGGCGCGCTACCTGGCGCTTTCCTGCCGGATAGCCGCGGAATTGGGGGCAAAGATCGTGAAGACCTACTATTGCCCGGAAGATTTTGACCGGGTTACCAGCGGGTGCCCCGTGCCCGTGGTGATGGCAGGAGGGCCGAAATGTGAAACCGCCCTGGAGGTCTTCCAGTTTGTGTATGACGGTCTTCAAAAAGGGGCAATCGGAGTGAATCTGGGCAGAAATGTCTGGCAGCATCCTCATCCGGTGGCAATGATGAGGGCCCTCAATGCCGTGATTCACGCAAACGCTGCCCCTGAAGAGGCCCTTGACATCTTTGACAAAGGCATACAGCAGGGAAAGTCAAAATGACCAATACCAAAGCTCAAATTTCAAGTGAATGTCAAAACCCAAAATCCAAATTTTGTTCTCTTTTTGGCCGAGAGTTTGGACATTTGATCATTTGGGTTTAATTTGTCATTTGGATTTAGTCATTTGAAATTATGGGCCGGAGAATGAAAGGTCATGAATGGAAGCGGAAATTTCTTTGCGTTCTTTGCGTCTTTGCGGTGAGCCATGAGGAAATGAGGTGCCATGCGTGTTTTGATGTACTACAGTAACCGGGATGTCCGGCTGGAAGAAATGGCCGTACCCGAAATAGGCCCGGGCGAGCTCCTCATGAAGGTAGTCGCGAGCGGGATTTGCGGCAGCGACGTCATGGAATGGTACCGGCGTGACAAGGTCCCCCTGGTCCTGGGGCATGAGGTGGCAGGCGAAGTTGTCGAGGTGGGGCCGGGTGTGAAAAAATTTCAGGCGGGAGACCGCATTGCTGCTACCCACCATGTGCCCTGCAATACCTGTCACTATTGCCTCAATGGGCATCCCACGGTGTGCGAGACTCTGCTCAGAGGGACCCATTTCGATCCCGGGGGATTCGCAGAATACGTGCGTGTCCCCGCCATTAACGTGGACAGGGGAGTTTTTTCAATCCCGGCCGGCCTTTCCTATGAAAAGGCCTCTTTCATGGAGCCGCTTGCCTGTGTCTTTCGAGGACAAAGGAATGCCCGGCTCAAACCAGGCCAGTCGGTCCTGATCCTCGGGAGCGGGATATCGGGCCTGCTCCACATCGGGCTCGCCCGGGCCCTCGGGGCTGGCCTGGTGGTGGCCGCGGATACCATCTCCTTCCGCCTCGAAAAGGCAAAGGAGATGGGTGCCCATGTAACGTTGAGGGCTGATGAGAATCTTGTGGAGACTCTGAAAGAGGCAAACGACGGCCTCCTTGCGGACCTGGTTATTCTCTGCTTTGATGGTTTTATTCCGCTGGCAATGAAGTGCGCTGAACGAGGCGGGACGATTCTTTTTTTCGGAGGAGCTTCTGAAAATGCGACGGTTCCGGCTACTATTAATGAGCTTTTCTGGAGGACGGAGATCACCCTGACGAGCACCTATGCCGGCAGCCCGGTTGATTGTGTCACCGCCCTGAAGCTCATCAATGCGGGCGACATGCCGGTGGAAACCATGGTGACCCACCGGCTTGGGTTGAAAGAAGCCACAAAGGCGTTTCAGTGGGTGGCATCGCCTGTTGAACACGACTGTATCAAAGTCATTGTGGAACCCCATAACGGGGAGAAATAGAGAGTCCAGTTACTCAGAATAAGGGAGATATTCTATATTCAGGTAAATACGATTTTCTTGCACGGAAAGGAGGGACGAAAAATGGGATCTGGGAAAGGGAGTGGATCAAAAGACTTTGAAAGGGCACTCGAAATCGGCAGGCCACCGAATATTACCAGGCTTTTCCCCCATTCAAGGGCACTGATGGTCAGTGGAAAGGTAATCGACCGGGCTATGCTGGCCAAGGGGAAGGCCATGACCATCGCGGCCAACGGGAGGAATCATTTTGTCATCAGGGGGGCGCTGAAAGCAGCGCAACGCGCCAATGCAGCCATTATTCTCGAAATTGCCAAATCTGAGGGAGGGGGAACCGCTTATTGCGCCACGAGCTTTTGGAACCTCGCGAGGCAGGCGGATGCGGTCTGTAATGAACTGGGGATCACGGTGCCGGTCGCCATTCATGCGGACCATTACGGCATCAAGGGCGCTGATGACGTGGAAAAAGCGAAAACAGAGATCCCATCCCTGTTTGACGCGGGGATCACGTCCATAGCCATAGATGCCTCCCACCTCCCGGACGATGAGAATCTCCTGGCCAATCTTGTCCTGGCCCCGTATGTGCCGGTATGGGCCGGCCATGAAACAGAAGTGGGAGAGATCAAGGGGAAGGAAGGTCTTTCTACCGTGGAGGAGGCCCTGTTCCTCATCCGGGGATTGAATGCCCATGATATTTTCCCGGATTGGATCGCCCTCAACAACGGAACGACCCACGGCATTGAAGCCAGTGATCAAGGTATTCAGGTGCCTCTTACTGCGGAGATCCACGACGCCCTTACCCCATACAAGGTATCCGGTGCCCAGCACGGGACTTCCGGCAATAATTCAGACCGACTTCGCCGGATCGTAAGGGAAACCCGCACCACAAAAGCCAATGTGGCCACGGCGCTTCAGATGATTTCCTGGGGCGTAAAGGTAAACGAATACGGAAATGCCCAATTGGATGAGAACGGTGATTTCATCAAGATGCATGATAAGGGGATGAGCGAAGCCATGTGGAACGAGATGGTGAGCTATGCCAATGAGAAGGGCCTGAAGGGGGGCAATTACAAGAAACTGAATCTTCCCTTTGAAAACAGGCTGCTCGCTCTTCCAAAAGATATTCGTGAAAGGATGGCGCAGGGTGTTGAAGATTTTGTCTATGAACTCCTTACCAATGTCTTCAGTGCCCGGGATACGGCACCGCTGGCCATTGAGGCAATTCTCCAGGCCGGGTCTTTTGGGCTGGGCTCGAAGGGCGCCAGGATTGAGGATCCTGAACAATGGACCGAGGCAAAGATCCGTTCACGCGCAAAGACCCTGAGCCCCGACAAGGGTGTATCAGGTAATTTTGACGATTGATGGAAAAGACTCCCATGTCCGATCATACCTCCCATACCTGGATCAAGGATATCCGGGAAGGTGACAGTGTCCAAGGCCTCTACGCGGTACGTGACAAACGGCTGGGCAAGACCAGAAGAGGCGATGCCTTTCTGACCGTCTCCCTGGCGGACCGCACCGGTGATGTGGAAGCCAAGGTGTGGGAACAAGCCGAAGAGGTTTCATCCAGGTTCAAGACCGGGGACGTTCTTGATATCCAGGGGAATGCCACTTCTTATCGGGACCGCATCCAGTTGACGCTGTCCCAATTTGAGGTGGTGAACGGCGAAGTGGACTACTCCCTTTTCCTGGAGCCTTCCGCAGAGTCACCCAGGCGCATGGTGGCCCGTCTCCGCAAACTCCTGCAGGAGATCCGAAACCCTCACCTGAAGGCCTTGATTGAGCAATTTTTCTCGGATGCAGAGTTCATGCGCCTCTTCGAAAAAGCACCGGCTGCCAAGAATTTTCATCACAACTACCTGGGGGGCCTCTTGGAACACACGTTGTCCGTGTGCGAGATCATCCAACAGGTGGCGGATCACTATCCGCACTTGGACAGGGATCTTCTGCTGGCCGGTGCGTTTTGCCATGACATCGGGAAGGTCCGGGAACTGAGCTGGGACCTACAGATCGAGTATACTGATGAAGGGAGGCTTGTGGGCCACCTGGTTCAGGGAACTCTTCTGGTGGAGAAAAAACTCGCGGGCTTGAAGACCTTTCCACAAGACCTGGCCCTCCGTTTGAAGCATCTTATTTTGAGTCATCACGGAGAATACGAGTTTGGTTCACCAAAGCGGCCGAAATTCCTGGAGGCCTTTGTCCTCCACCTTGCGGACGACCTGGACGCGAAGGTAAACGGTCTGGGGCGTCTCTTTGAAAGGGACGGCAGGGAAGGTGCATGGACCGATTACAGCCGTTTGTTCGAGCGATATTTTCTAAAAGGGAACGACCATCAGATGGAGGAAGGGCACAATCCGGACGAGAAGGATGAAGGCAAACAGGGAAACCTGTTCTAACAATGGAGAGCCAGGGATGAACGAGGTATAGAACCTTGGCAAAAAAAGACCACACGGAGATGGAGACAGTCGCCAGGCAATTAAAGGAAGCAGAGCAGAAGATCAAAATCCTGCAGGAGATCACGAGATTTGTCTCTTCGCTCCTCTCTGTCCAGCATGTTCTGGACGCTATCGTGGGACTTCTCGCGGAAGAGTTCAAGCTGGACGCCTGTTCAATCCGTCTGCTTGACCAGGACGGAAATCTAAGAATCATGAGTCATACCGGACTGAGCCTAGCGTTTATAGAGAAGGCCACCAGGAAACCGACGGTGGACAGCTATTCCGGAGACTGTTTTCTGACCGGAAAAATTGATATCATCAACGATGCCGATGCGATCGACAAGCCCATATCCACGACAAGGACCGTTTGTGAGAATATCAGGTCCTTCGCCCTTGCCCCGATTATCGTGGAAGGAGAAACCATCGGCGTTCTTGTTACCTCCAGCAGGAAGAAGGGCTACTTTCATGAGCGATTTAATGATGTCATAAGCATTATCGCTAACGAGATTGGCATTGCCATCAGGATTTCCCAGCTTTATGAGGAAATCAATGAACTGAACCGAAACCTTGAAAAAAAGGTGAAGGAACGCACAGAGGAACTGGAACGAAAGACCACGGAATTGATCGAGGCCGAAAGACTGACCGCCATTGGCAAGATGTCCCAGAGAATAGCCCATGATTGCAGAAATTCCCTGACCGTTGTCGGAGGCCTTGCGCGGCGGCTTGACGACAGAATCTCCCAGGGGGACCCGGGAAAGGAATACACCCGGATCATTGTCGACGAGGTGAAAAACCTCGAGCGGAAGGTCTCTTCCATTATTAACATTGATAAGACAAGTTTGTGAGCCGGTTTCCCTGGCTGCCTTACTGGAGTATCCATAATAGTCCAGTTTTGCGGGATGCCCCTTTGCGGGGGACATGAAGGCGCATGGACGAGAGTATTTGTCTCCCGCCGCATTTTAGCGGGACCTTTCAAGATCCACCCCCGTACCTATTACGAGGAGATCGAGGATTTTCTTCTGGCTCCCAGCGGGTTCGCTTCAAAAGGCGATTATGCAATTTTTTGTTTCATTTTGCTCGAATCTCGGGTAAAATAAATTGGTTAATCTGTCTGATGAACTTCCTATCAAAGGGCTAAGAACCAGAAATGCAGGGCCTTGACGAGTTATGACTATGCTATCTGCCATTACTATTTCAATATTAACCTTTAACAAGGAGGATTATCATGAAAAGTAAGGAGAAAAAGGCAGTAACCCGGCGTGAATTCCTCAAAAAGACCGGCGTAGCAGGAGCCGCCATCGGAGCGGCGGCAGTGTCACCCTACTTTGTGAAGACAGCGCTGGCGGCCAAGCGCGATTATATTCTTATAGGCCATCCAAACCCCTCCACCGGGCCGCTTGCCGGTTTCGGCGAGGCATCACCCTGGGCGGATAACAAGGCTATTGCTGCGATTAACAAGGCAGGAGGCCTCTATATCAAGGAATATGGGAAAAAAGTGCCCGTCAAACTGAAAATAGTCGACACCGAAAGCAACCCCACCAAGGCCGCGGAATTAGCCTCGAAGCTGATAGTCAAGGATAAGGTGGATATAATGGTTGTGATGCACACACCCGACACGGTGAATCCCGTCGATGCCATCTGCGAAAGATACGAAATGCCCTGTGTTTCGCTGGATGCTCCTATAGATTCTTGGTTGACAGGCGGCCCTTACAAATGGTCCTTCCATGCTTTCTGGACCGTCGGCACAATGGCTAATCTCTTTGCTGATATGTGGGATGAATTTAGGGATAGAACCAACAGAGTGGTGGGTGTGCTGTGGCCCAATGACCCTGACGGCGTGACTTTCAAGAAGGTTTTTCCACCGATCTTGGAAAAGAGGGGCTACACCGTGATTGATCCCGGCCGGTTCCCTTACTTCAATAAGGATTTTTCAAGCTTCATCAACCTGTTCAGAGAAAAGAAGGTTGAGATAGTGAGTGGTTGCCCCATACCGCCAGACTGGGCAACAGCCTGGAAACAATTCCATCAGCAGGGCTTTGTCCCCAAAATAGCCACAATCGCGAAGGCATGTCTATTCCCAGCGGATGTGGGAGCCCTGGGAGGTAATTTGCCTAACGGGATCACCACTGAAGTCTGGTGGACTCCCTACCATCCTTTTAAATCGTCGTTGACTGGTGAAACCGCGAAACAGCTGTGTGACGCTTGGACGAGAGAGAGTAAGAAACAATGGACCCAGCCCATTGGATTCAAGTACGCAGGGTTTGAAATTGTTGCAGATGCTCTCAGGCGGGCCCAGACTCTGAAAAAAGACAAGATTCGCGCTGCCCTTGCCGACACTATGTTGGACACCATTATAGGCCGTGTCAAGTATAATGAAAAGAATTACTCTGAAACCCCGTTGGTCGGCGGACAGTGGGTGAAGGGCAAGAAATGGCCGTGGGAGTTACAAATTACCAACAGCGGAAAATACCCTGAAATCAAGAAAACTGGTCGCATGATTTTCCCGATTCCTCGCTAGGGACCGGCATCACTAACATTGACCTGAACTCCTTAACCGGGTCTGGATATCAAGTCATGTTTTTTCATGGTTAGGCAGGGAATGTCAGGAATACCGCATACCCCGTTCCCAAAGCACAGTTATTCTTTGGGAACGGGACAGGACTGTTTTCGCGGGACGAGAAAGCCAGGGACGATCGATGGCAACCGGGACGATTTTGAATTTGAATACAAAGATGCTCCCGGGAGAAAGCGGACCATGCATATCGCCATCGAAGACCTACCACTGGAACATCTGTGGGTCATTTGTCTCGATAATGAGAAACACGCCCTTGAAAAAGCATAAATGCAAAGCCAGGAGAGGGTTTCGGAGAAAGGGTTAGAAGAGATTTTTCTGGATGGGGCCACAGGATTGGGAGACGGGAATTCCAAAGTGCTGGTAGGCCCGTTTTGTTGCGATCCTTCCCTGGGGGGTCCTCTTCATAAACCCTTTCTGAATAAGAAAAGGCTCATACACGTCCTCTATGGTATCCTTCTCTTCGCTGACTGCCGCTGAGAGGCTGTTCAGACCGATGGGCCCTCCATCGAATTTTTCAATGATCGTGAGCATGATATGGCGGTCCATCTTGTCCAGTCCGTGCTCGTCAACTTCCAGCATATCAAGGGCACGATGCGCAACATCCTCGGTGATAACGCCGTCTGCCTCCACCTCGGCGAAGTCTCTCACTCTCCTGAGGAGCCGGTTCGCGACCCTTGGAGTGCCCCTTGCCCGTTTGGCTATTTCCAGCGCCCCTGTATCCCGTATGGGGATCTCGAGGAGCTGTGCTGACCGGAGCACAATCTGTTGGAGGTCGGCCGGCTTGTAAAATTCTACGCGCAGGATAACGCCAAAGCGGTCACGAAGAGGAGGGGTCAACAGACCTGCCCTGGTAGTGGCGCCGACGAGCGTAAAGGGAGGGAGCGGGATTTTCATGGTCCGGGCCGAAGGGCCCTGGCCGATAATGATATCAAGTTGGTAGTCTTCCATGGCTGGATACAGGATTTCTTCCACCACATGGTTCAGCCGATGAATTTCATCTATGAACAGGACATCCTTGGGCTGGAGGCTGGTCAGTATCGCAGCCAGGTCCCCGGGCTTTTCAATAACCGGGCCAGATGTGCTTTTGATATCCACCTGGAGTTCATTGGCAATAATATGTGCCAGGGATGTCTTCCCCAGCCCCGGACTTCCATGGAACAAGACATGATCCAGGGCCTCAGCCCGCCCGCGGGCTGCCTCGATGAATACCTTCAGATTCCTTTTCATGTCCTCCTGTCCCACATATTCCCGGAGGTTTCTGGGACGAAGGCTGATTTCCGCAGGAATTTCATCTGCGTGGGGTTCGGGATCGATAATTCTTTCTTCCATTTCTTGTTCCAATCATGCCGACATGAACCGAGGTCCTTCAAGCCAGCCTCTTGAGTGCCTCCTTTATCAAGCCTTCCAAGGTGATATTTTCCTCCGCCCGGAGGACCATTCCCAACGCCTTTCTTGCTGATTTTGCCTGGTATCCCAAATTTGTCAGCGCCGACAGGGCATCATCCATGAGCCCTTGCCCACGCTCGCCAGCAATGGAAACGGGTGCTATTTCCCTGTCTCCGAGACTTTTCAGCGCTCGCTCCTTCAGTTCCAGGACAATCCTTTCCGCGGTCTTTTTCCCGACTCCCGGTATTGATTGTAGTCGAAGGGCATCACCCCGGGCCATCGCCTCCTGCAGCTCGCCCGGCCCAATGCCGGAAAGTATATTCACGGCCAGCTTTGGACCGATTCCTGAAACAGCGATCAACATCAGAAACAGGTCCTTTTCCAGCTTGGTATGGAAACCAAAGAGCAAGAGCGCGTCCTCTCGGACATGGGTGTAAATATGTAAATCCACCCTTTCTCCTTCTTCCGGCAGGGCATAAAATGTGGAAAGAGGAACGATAACTTCATACCCTATTCCTCCGGCCTCAATGACCAGGGACTGTGTGGATTTTCTGAGAAGGAGACCGGTAAGATGTGCAATCATCGTTTGTTTTTGCCGCCTGATTATTTTCTTAAAGCATTTTCAAATCGGTGCCAGTGTGCGTGACAGATAGCGGCTGCCAGTGCGTCGCTCGTATCAAGTGCAGGTTCCGTATCCAGTTTCAAAATCATTTTCACCATGACCCTCACCTGTTCCTTCGTGGCCCTTCCATACCCCACAACGGATTTTTTGATTTCCAAGGGGGTATATTCATAAATTTTGACGTTATTTTGGACCGCGGCCACAAAAATGGCTCCTCTCGCGTGTCCGAGTTTCAGGGAACTTTTCGCGTTCTTGGCAAAAAAGAGGTCTTCCACAGCCATCTCTCCAGGCGCGAAACGGTCCATGATATCGGACAGTTCTTCAAAAATACGGTAAATTCTGCGAGAGAAGGGGGCTTTGGCAGGCGGGCGAATAATTCCGTAGTCCACACAGGACAATTTGTTTTCTTTCTTTTCAATCAGGCCGTACCCTGTCACGTTTGAGCCGGGATCGACCCCGAGGACCAGCATCAACCCAACGCCTCCATGACTTCGTCGGGGATATCAAAATTGGCATACACGTTACTCACATCATCATTGTCTTCGAGGGCCTGCATGAGGTTCAGTATCTGCTGTGCCTTTTTCCCTTCCAGCTTTACCGTGTTCTTGGGTATCATACTGATTTCAGCAAGGGTGTAAGGAATGTTGGCTGTGTCGATGGTTTCTTTCACTGCCTCGAACGCTGCCGGATCGGTGATAACCTCAAACTCGTCCTCTTCGTCGTTCACATCTTCAGCCCCGGCCTCCAGGGCCAGGTCCAGGAGTTTTTCTTCGTCCACCTGCTCCTTCTCAATGACAATGAGACCCTTCTTGTCAAACATCCACGCAACACAGCCGGGTTCTCCCAGGTTTCCGCCGTGCCTTTCAAACGCATGTTTTACCTCTGCCACGGTCCTATTCTTATTATCCGTCAGGCAGTCAACCAGGACGGCAACTCCACCGGGGCCGTACCCTTCGTAATTGCTCTCTTCATAGGAAACGCCTTCGAGCTCGCCCGTACCCTTCTTGATGGCCCTCTCAATATTTTCTTTGGGCATATTTTCTGCCTTGCCAGCGGCAATGGCCGATCTCAATCGTGGATTGCCCGAGGGATCTCCTCCGCCCATCCTGGCCGCAACCGTTATCTCGCGGATGAGCCGGGTAAAAATCTTGCCCCGCTTGGCATCTGCTGCCCCCTTCTTGTGCTTGATGGAACTCCATTTAGAATGACCAGACATATGACAATTCCTCCCGCATCAAATGACACATTCTGAACAGCAAAAAATCTGAATCTCTCAGGATACAGGAATAAAACATGGCTACGACAGGAACCCCTGCCCGATGACGTAAACCTCGCGACTCCCTTTACGAGTCGTCTCTGTCCTGAAAACCCGCACATTCTCGTAGCGGTGCGAGACCTCAACACGAAATTCCTTGAAATCCTCCCCCTCGAATACCTTACAGATGAAGCGACCTTTCGGGAGAAGCATTTTCGATGCAATCTCCGAGGCCTTTCTCACCAGATCCATGGACCGTGCCGCGTCCACTTCTTTGACACCGGTCGTCCGCGGCGCCAGATCGCTCATGACCACGTTCAGGGAGCCAGCCTCTTCGTGCAATGATTCCGGCGCCAGAGTCAGGATATCCGCCTTCATAAACCGGAAGCGGGCATCAGAAAGGTGATCTGGCACCTTGAGGTCAACCCCTGTCACAAGGCCTCCAGGCTTAATTTTCAGGAGCGCGTACTGTGTCCAGGAGCCCGGGTAACAGCCAAGATCGAGGACACGGTCACCACGAATAAATATCCTGAATCTTTGGTCGATTTCCTGTAATTTATAGACGGACCTGGCCAACCAGCGCTCTTTTCTGGCTTGCCGGGTGTAGTGGTCCTCCCATTCATTTCGCTTCATTATTGTGCTATTTATCACAGTCGGAGGTGCTTTGCAAAAGAATAAAAAGTCCTTTGGCACTCCAGATGGGGGGGGAGGGAGGTCACAGGACTTCTCTGTAAGGGAAGGAGATTTTCGGTCTCTTGTCGTCTGCAAAGAGAGGATCAAACCAGGAGGTACTTCCTCCTGATCTCTTCATTTTTCTTCAGGTCTTCAATGTCTCCGTGGTACCGAATCGCGCCGTTGTCTATGAGGTATCCTCGATCACTCATATCCAATGCTACCTTCTGATTCTGCTCGGCCAACAGGACCGTCAGCCCTTTTTCCTTGAGTTTGACAATCCGCTCACCAAGGTCCCGGACCACCATGGGTGCGAGACCCTCCGTGGGCTCATCCAACAACAGAAATTCAGGATTGGTGATGAGCGCCCGGGCAATGGTCAGCATTTGTTGTTCACCGCCGCTCAGAAAACCGGCCTTGCGAGAATCGATGTGCCTTAGGGCCGGGAAGAAGTCATAGAGGCCTTCTTTGTCCCACATGCCCAGGCCGGTCGAATCTCTTTTCGAGATATTGAGGTTTTCACCGACGGTCAGATCGGCAAATACCCGCCGGTCATCGGGTACGTATCCGAGGCCCTGCCGGGCCAATTGATAGGGTTTCCTGCCGGTGATGTCTTTCCCCTTGAACCTGATCGTGCCCATGCGGGGAGGCGTGAGGCCCATGATGCTTCTCATTGTCGTGCTTTTCCCCGCCCCGTTTCTACCCAAAAGGGTAACGATCTCGCCTTTCCTGACCTCCAGAGAGACTTCGAAGAGGATATGACTCAGTCCGTAAAAGGTATGGATTTTATCTACTTGGAGCATCAGTCCGAAACTCCCAGGTATGCTTCTTGAACCTGCCTGTTGTTTTTGACCTCATTCGGCTCTGCCTGAATAAGGGAGCGCCCCTGATGCATGACCATGATCCGGTGGGCAATGGAGAACACCAGTTCCATGTCATGCTCGCAGAACAAAATGGTCAGGCCCAACTCCGAACTCAACCGCTTGATCAGATCTATCGTGCTGGCGGTCTCTTCAGGTGACAACCCGGCAGTGGGTTCATCCATAATGAGCAGATCGGGGTAGTTTCCCAGGGCAACGGCGATCTCCAGGACCTTCCGGTCTCCGTGAGAGAGGGACCCGCCTATCCTGTCCGCTTTGTCTGCAAGACCTACGCTGGCCAGGATTTCCCTTGTCTCCCGGACGGATTGATTTGCGGCCAGTGAGAAAAGCATCCGGGTCTTGTTCTGATGGGAGAGGACCGCTACCTGGACATTCTGAAAAACGGTCAAACGATGAAAGAGATTCACCACCTGAAACGACATGCTCATGCCCTTTTTGCATATCTTATGAGGGGCTTGGCCTGCAATATCGTTCCCCTTGAAGACGATTCTCCCTTTTTCCGGCTTCAAGTGGCCGGTGATCAGTTTGAACAACGTGGTTTTCCCCGCACCGTTGGGGCCGATGACGGCGACAATTTCGTGTTTTTCGACCACAAGGCCGGTCCCGTTTACGGCCCTGAAGCCGTCGAAAGACTTTTCAAGGGACTCTACGCGAAGCATTCCCTATGCCTCCGGGACGCGGATGCTATCCCGCGGTTTGAGCTTTTCCAGGAAATAGCCCATGATCCCCTCCGGCAAAAAGAAAATGAGTAATATCAGGATAATGCCCAGCACCATGGTCCAGTATTCCGTGTAGATGCCCACATAGATCTTGAGTGCCTCCGTGATGGCCGCCCCCAGGATAGGCCCTGGAAAGGTAAACCAGCCGCCCAGGAGACACATGACGAATATCTCGAGGGACAGGTACCAGAAAAGGAGGTCCGGAAAAGCCGACCGTTCAAGGACAACGTAAAGCATTCCCGCAATGCCGGCGAAAAAAGTGGCTATCACGATGGCGATGAGCTGATGGTGTCTGACGTTGATGCCCAGGGCCTCGCATCTTTCGGGATTGTCCCGGATGGCTGTGAGGGTAACACCGAAAGGCGAGTACAAAATGAAATACATGGCAATCAGACAGAGGACCAGCAGGATCAGAATGAAATAGTAGGAGCCGGTTGCGGAGGAGAGAAATGAAGGCACACGGATGCCGGAGATGCCGTCATCACCGCCTGTCAGGCTGTACCACCGAAACACGATGGCCCAGACGAGGGACCCCAGCGATATCTGCAGCATTCCGAAGTAGAGTTTTGTCAGCCTGACGCAGAACCAGCCTATGAGCAGGCCGACCGTTGCTGCCACCAAAGGCGCGGCAAGAAAACCCACCCATGCGGGCAAGGAGGTCTTGGTGATAAATAGCGCAAAGGTATACGCGCCCACCCCGTAGAAGACCCCGTGATGGAACTGATACAATCCACCGTGGCCGACCAGCATATTCAGGCTCATGGCCAGGAGGGAGATGACAAAAATAAGCGCAAGGGTATAGATGTAGAATTGTGGGACGATCAAGGGCAGGACCAGCAGAATGGCCAGGCATGCGGCTGAGAACCCGATGGACTTTGAACTGGAAATCCCCGTGGTCAAATTCGGCTCCTGTCTACCAGACGGACTTGAGCAGCCCCTTCGGGCGCCAGATCAACACGATCACCACCGCGGCATAGGGGAAAACAATGGCGAATTGTGGGAGGAAAAGGATACCGAACGACTGGGTCAATCCGAAGATGAGGGACCCGACCAGGGCACCCCACATATTGCCCAGCCCCCCGATGGTCACAATGAGAAAGGCCTCCATGATGATGTCATGGTCCATTCCCAGCGTTATGCTGATGGTGGGAGCCACCAGCGCCCCGCCCAGGCCTGCCAGAAAGCATCCGAACACGAAGGCAAAGGCAAAGACCCAGCTCACATTGATGCCGATTGCCCCGACCATTTCCCTGTCCACCGCGGCCGCCCGGGCGATCTTTCCGATCTTGGTCTTGTTGGAAAAGAGCCAGAGCCCGACCGCCACCAGGGGCCCCAGGAGAAGGAGAAACAGGTTATAGCGCGGAGAAGGAGCTCCGAACAGGTTCACCGACCCCTGGAATGACACAGGTGCGGTAATGGACCTGTAATTCGCTCCCCAGAACATCTTGACCAAGTCCCCCAGCACGAGCATCAGGGCAAAGGTGAACAAGAGCAACATGAGGTGTTCCCTCTCGTACAAGTGGCAGAACAGGGTCCTTTCCGCTATGAAGCTTACCAGGGCCACCACCAGCGGGGCCAGCAGGAGCGCCAGCCAGAAGCCCAGGGCGCCGCCGCCCAACAGCCTGGAGATACTGAAGGCCGAAAACGCCCCGATCATGTATAGCGAGCCGTGAGCGATGTTGGGGATCCTGAGGACCCCCAGGATAAAGCTGAGTCCCGACGTGACGATGAACAGGATCATCGCCAGGCTGAGTCCCACAAGCAGCTGGCTGCCCAGGGCGGTGGTTGAAAATCCTTGTGCGAGTCCCATAGCGTTGCCTTGATATCGGATGCGGTCCGGAACAGAAAAGGAGCTACGGACGGCCTATTTTCCCCTTACCTTCATGATCTCAGCGCACGAGGGCATGACTTCAGCACCGGTCAGTGTAGTAATATCCTTGGCGATGAGGAACTTATGCTTGGGGGACATCGCGGTTATGCCGAAATACTCGGGAAGAACGGCTTGATGATCACAGGCCCTCATTTCAATCTCCCCGCCCACAGGGCTCTTGACCTTCAGACCTTCCAGGGCGTCAATGAATTTCTCCTTATCCAGGGAACCCGCTTTCGTGAAAGCCCGGGCTATGAACCGGGCGGTGATGTAACCGTGAAAGGAGGCAAAACCGGGATGATCTCCGTAGGCGGCTTCATAGGCCTTGTCAAAGGCTTTGTTCTCAGGGCTTTCAGGATAGTAGAAGAGATAGTCCGTAGTGCCCATCACCCCAACCGGGCCATGCAGGCCCAGGGGCTTGTCAACACCGTAATCAATGCCGGTATGAATCCAGATGGGGACTTTCTTTGCCATGCCGGTGGCCTTGATCTCCTTCATGATATTGGTCATGCTCCGCCCCCCGGTGCAGAAGATCACAGCATCCGGTTTTGCCGAAAGGATAGCGGTGATATAGGGGGTGAGATTCGGTTCCCCGGGCTTCCACCAGGATTCTCCGATCACCTTCACATCCGGTTTCAGTGCCTTGAGGTTCTGCCACGCCGCCCGGCCGATGGCATGGCCATATTCATAGTCATCTCCGGCAATCCAGTATTTGACGTAGGGTCTTTTGGCAAGGGCAACGCCGCCCGCCTTGCCTGCCATCGCCGTATTTTCACCCGTCGAAAAGGCATAGCGATTGCCCTTCTTGCCGGTGATATTCTCGCTCTTGGAAATCCAGACCATGAAGGGCACTTTGTTCGGCATGGCCACGTTCTCGGATACGGCCAATGCGGCCCCGCTGTTAATGGTGCCCGCCAGGACGTCCACATGATCTCGCATCACCAGTTCCTTGGCCATATTCAGGGCGATGCCCACCTTGAACTTGGTGTCGCGGGTGGTGTATTCTATCTTTCGCCCCAATACACCCTTCTTATTGATCTCTTTCAGGGCCAGCTTGAATCCGTTGAGCGCATCCCTCGCATACACCGCCGGGGGCCCGCTATAGCAATCTATGATACCCACCTTGATGTTACGGGCATCGGCGTGAGCCGGCAGCAGAATCAATGACAGGACGACAAAGCTCAACGCCAGGATACATCCTGTCAGTAAACCCCTTTGCCTCATGGTACACATTTTTCCAGCCATCATAGACCTCCTTATTAGAGAGTTAATAATTTTGGATTGGTTTTGACTCAGCATAGGCTTATCCACCACGAAGGATACAAAGCCTTTGTTTTTGTTGGAATTCTTCGTGGCCTTCGTGATTTTCGTGGTAAGACAATCATAACGAAATATTTACACGCAATGCTGATTACTTTGTTTATCACAGATGGGGATGATTTGCAAAAAAAAATGCATTTGGAATACTACTTCGATTCCTCAAAAAAAGCGTGATGGATGATTGCAATTCCCTGTACTTGTATTACAATGATTCCTGCACTCTGTTCAAGGCATTCGGACAAGCACAGCGGGAGGAGGACTACACAAAAATGGAAAAAGTGCAAATTGATGGGGTTGATCTCTATTTATGCCAGCCGGACGAGTTGCCCATGTCCTGGGTAGGTCAACCGGAGCTTGTGACCCAGGTCCTCGCGGCCTGGCTGGTTATAGGAGAGAATGATTTTCCCCTTAATCCCAGGCTTGTCGGGAAACCGGGAGTCGGCAAGACAACCCTTGCCTATCATGCCGGGAAGAGCCTTAGCAGGCCCGTATATCTTTTTCAGGCGACCATGGATACCAGGCCTGAGGATCTCATTGTCACCCCCGTCATATCAGAGGAAGGAAAGATAAAATACATGGCCAGTTCGGTGGTGTCCGCCATGATCAAGGGTGGAATCGCCATTATCGATGAAGGAAACAGGATGAGTGAGAAAAGCTGGGCCTCCCTGGCCCCCCTGCTGGACAGTCGACGCTACGTGGAATCGGTGGTGGCAGGGATCAAGATCGCAGCACACCCGGATTTTCGTTTCTGCACAACGTTGAATGACGATGCCAGTACATTTGAACTCCCGGAGTATATCCACTCAAGGCTGCAGCCCCAGATCTATATCGATTTCCCGGAAAAGGATGACGAGCTGGAGATTCTCCGCAAGAATCTCCCGTTCGCCGACATAGAAATCCTGCAGTATGTGGTCGAGTTCCTTCAAACCGCCCACGAGGCGGACGAGCGGTATTCGGCAAGAGACGGAATCAACATCGCCCGCTACGCCCTGAAACGTCTCGAAGATAGCCGTGAACAGTTAACCGAAACAGAGAAGCAGACAAGAACTCTTTTCCTTCTCAAAGAGGCGGCCTCAATGATCCTGGACAAGACCGCGTCAGACTATTTCGGGGAAATTGTAGATGACCGGGAATTTGAACAATAATTTCACGTGGAAAAACATTCGCCTTGTTCCCGTCCTGCACAACAGGATTGAATTCGCCCTCGAGGTGCGGCGGCAGTTTAAGAACTTTCGGCCGGACGTGGTTGCAGTGGAATTCCCGGTCACGCTGAAGAAGAAGATCCTTCAAGGGGTTGAGCGTCTCCCACTCCTGTCGGTCGTTTATTATGAAGAACAGGATGGAACATTTACCTATCTTCTCCTGGAGCCCACCGACGGACAGGTGGAAGCAATGCGGCTGGCTCGAATGGCGGGGATCCCCATCCGGTTTGTTGATCGGGATACCGAAGGGTACCCCTTGGATTTTTCACCCATGCCCGACCCGTATGCCGCTGCAAGAATTGGTCATTTTCTCTACGCACAGGCCTACCTCCACATCCATCATGGAGATGAGCGGCCGCCTGAGGACCTCCTCCGGGAGAAAACCATGGCCTATCACCTGCAGCAACTGAACAGGGAAGGAAAGCGTGTCCTTTTTGTGGGGGGGCTTTCTCATCTGCCCGGGATCCTTCAGCACCTTGATCATTCCCAGGCCCAGGTAATCGGACGGCTGGAAAGGGAAGGTGTGGGTATCGCGCATCTCCATGAGGAATCGAGTCGCGAGATCATGACGGAAATGCCATTCCTCGCTGCCGCTTATGAGCGCGAAAGATCGGAAAAACGTATTGCCCTGGACCGCCTTGAGATAAACAGTCGACTTATCGACCGTGCAAGAGAGAATTACTGGAAGCACAACAAGGAAGAACTGTCCAGGACCCAATTGAAAACCCTGTATACATTCAGCAGAAATTACGCTCTCCTCACCGGGTCTCTGGTACCGGATTTTTATCAGCTGGTGGTAGCAACAAGAGGGGTTGCCGATGATGATTTCGCCTATGAAGTGTGGGATCTGGGGAGCCGGTATCCCTGGCAGGAGGAAGCGCCCGGGTTACCCGTTCTCAGGCTTCGTGGTGAAGACCTCTACCTGGACCGGAAGCGCATCAGGTTTCACCGTCGACTGAAGACCATGCGGAGACGCCTTGTGCCTGTTCCGGTCAGAAAAAAAAAGAGGGAGCGAAAGCCCGGGGAATGGAAGCGGGAATTCAAGGCCCGGAGCATCTGCTCGTACCCACCGGAGGATGTGGTTATCGAAGGGTATGGACGATATCTGCAAAAAAGGGCTCTCCAGATAAAGACAGCGGAAAACACCCACATCGAGCCTTTTACCTGCTCCATGTCTGATGGTATTGATATCAGGGAAACCATCCGTGACTGGGCCCGACAGAAGATATATGTGAAGGTAGAGAAGCCATTGCGGGGAAAAGTGGGCTCCATAGTGGTGATTTTCGATCCTGATCTTCCGGACGAGGAAGGAAAAGAACAGTTTCCATGGTGCGTGACCTGGCTCGGTGAGCACGAACAGGAATCAGATATGGCCTTTTACAGCACTCCGGCTGGAGAAGTTATGGACGGCCCGGGCATATCCAGATGCCAGTATGGGGGCTTTATGCTTACCTACCCACCCCTGCGGGTGTACGATATCTGGAAAGATCCCTACTTTGATTTTGCCCGGAACAAGCCGGAAAGGCTCCTGATCGCGGCCTTGGATTACAGTGTTGAGAAACACGTTGTCTATGTTTCGGCCGCGCCTCCTTCCGGTTGGTGCCGGAGTATAGCGGCGCGGCTGGGTAAGAAGATCATCTATCTTCCCATCGGCATGTTTTCCCCGGTCACCCTGAAGAAAATCCGGCAGTTTCATGTCCTGGACGGCCATCCCGTCAGGTCTTATGCCCACCACTATATCTAACCCGGGTTCCTGTTTGATCTTTAAACAGACCTCATGAAGGGTCACAGCAATCTTTTTGCGAGGCACGAGGGTCGTGTCACCCTCGCGTTGACCTGCGTTGCCGATCAAGGCGTCCGGGGGATCCTTTGTCCTTGCATTACTTCCCAAAATTGTTCAGTGAAGGCCATGCAAGCGGGCCGGAACGCCTTTGCCCAGGAGATATGCGTCTTCCCTGCAAAGAAAAGGTTTCGTGCCCTGCAAAAAGATCCCCGTGTCCCTTCTCCGCCACCCACCATATTCTGGTTAGAAAAAGGGGGGCATTTTAGTGCACCAGGGAGGGACAGGGGGTTCGTTTCTGAAAGGGCAATATCAGGGATAC
>Ga0307419_10000156_pt1 | contig 29984 bp, 34 predicted proteins | sample SalMarWE160230MG_2_FD_202512 | JGI IMG/M metagenome (GOLD analysis project Ga0307419, IMG submission 202512) | Salt marsh sediment microbial communities from the Plum Island Ecosystem LTER, Massachusetts, United States - WE1602-30 | ecosystem: Environmental > Aquatic > Marine > Intertidal zone... | reverse complement strand
TTCGAACCGACGAAGACACTAAGTCACAGGGTCCTAAGCATGGCATCATGGGTTCTTAGAACCCACAATCCTGCCCCTTTGACCGCTCGGGAACCCCCTCTATATGCTTCATATAATAATGAAGCAATGGGTTTTTAAACTTGAGTTGGTTGGTTGTTGGCCGCATTTATCCACATGATTCTATGCGGCTTTCTGTTTTTGGATGCTCCCGGCGGGATTTCCCAAGCTTCTTTCCTTTCGGAAGGCCTCAGCCTTCTTTCTGGCTGAAGCCTCTTTCTTGAAAAGAGGCTTCTTTGAACCCGCGTCACAGGCTTTCTTCGTTTTCATCCCGACCATGAGGTCAGTCAACTCTTCCGAGCCGAACCCGAAAGGCCTGGATCCTTGACCGGACTAGACGACAGGAGCACCATTCGTTGGATGCCCTCTCGGGCATCGGTCTGTTGTGGAACCTTCTACTTTTGGATTCTGTTTATTTATATATTTAACCATATTGTTATTAGAGTGGATGGCCATCATGGTGTAGCGGTTAGCATAAGAGCCTGTGGTGAAGCCTTTCTTACGGACGCTTCCGCAAGTCGCAAGAAAGCCTTGGGAAAGAACCCGCAAGAAGGAAGGCCTCATGGAAAGCTCTTGGCCCGAGTTCAAACACCCTTTTACGATGCGAGCATGCCAAAAGCGTGTACGGAAAAGGATTGGAAATCTCGGTGGTGGCCCTCTTATTATCTTATCCTTCTTACTTGACAACGCAAAGGAACAGGGCTCAATATCCGAATATAAATCTTATATCCAATCCGTCTAGTGGGGCGAACATGCTGGAGGGATTTGAACAGATTCTGAGGGAGCTCGAGGATTTGGGGAAAGAGCTCGACTGCATCCAGAAGGAGATGACAGGATTACTGGTAAGAAAGATATCCGGAATGGAGAAGATTGCCATGCTTGCATCTTCAGGTATTAGAGAGAACGAGCTGATACTTGAAAGGGAGATACAGAGAATTACGCTCAGGCAGAGAGGCCTCATTGACCCCTCCTTTCAGCAATAGGTTTTATTCTTAAGAGACCAATAATATACCATGAAGCCGAGGGGCGCTATAAAGGATTTCTGGAACGATAACAACGACAGGATAAAGACGTGGCTGATTGTGGTAGTGATTGTCACTGCCGTGTATATTTCCGTCACCTTTGTAATCTGGGGAATCTTCACCCCTGATAGGGCACTCATATACGGGGTTGCCTTCATCCTCTTTTACGAACTCTTCAGCAGGCTGATGGACAAGATATCGGAATACAGGGAAGAGAAGAGGAACGAGGAACTGATCTTCAGGGCCCGGCTGAAGAAAGAGGGGCAGCCCGAGGAAGCCGGGAAGACCGACGAAAAGAAGGAAAAAGAGGCCAAAAAAGGGAAGCAATAAATTTAAAGACAGGCTATTTTAATTGCGGGGATTCCTGAGTGGTCAAAAGGGCAGGGCTTAAGATGCAGACGAGTCTTAAGATTTGAGGCTTATGCCGTTGATAGGAAATCCTGTGGCTTAGTGCCTTCCTGGGTTCAAAAGAACCTTTTTGGGCCGGTAAACGCCCAAAAACGTTCGCGGAAAGAACTTTCACACCCATGAGCAATATGAACAATCCTGGGTACGAAATGGTTCTGGGAATCCCAGTCCCCGCACTTATTTTATATAGTGGAAAATTTATGTGTTCGAAGGTGTCTATTAAGCGGGTTTCCGAACCAAAAACCAGCTACTTGAGGAACTTATCAACCTGTGATTTTGCCTTATCCATCCTCTTCTGGTGGGCTGAGAGGAAGGAATTAACCTTCTCGACGGTGTATTCCTTGAGCTCTCCTGTGAGCATCTTCCCTGACTCGTAATCGTCCTTTATCTTCTTCAGTTTCCGGTCGTCCTCCTCGAACAGGAACTTCAGCATGCTGAAGGCAACGTCAACCTTAGTGTCTCCGCCGTGCTTCCTGTGCTCCTTTATTGAATTGCCCCCGCCGGAGAAGGCATATTTCATTATCTTCGTCCTGACGGTCTTGCTGTCATCGCTCATCGCTATGTAGGAGAGCGGGTCAGAGGAGGACATCTTCCCTCCCTTGAGGCCCTTCATGAACTCATGGTATGTCGAGGACGGCGGGATGAATCTGAACTCTCTCTGGAACCTCGCCGCCAGGTCCCTGGTCAGGCGCATGTGGGGGTCCTGGTCTATCCCGACTGGAACGACAACCGGCTTGGGACCTCCGTTCTCCGGGAGCTGGGGGTGGAGGATGTCCGCTGCCTGCGTTATGACGGATATTATCTTCCCTGGCGTGATGTCCCCGTAGATTGCCTTCATCTCCGCGAACGTGACCCTCTGGGGAAGCATCTGCAGGAGGCGGTAATATGCGGTCTGGTGGTTTGACTGGAAGTAGAAGTTTACCTTCCCCGGCTTCATTCCGAGGGCTATGTAATTGAGGAGATACTCATCTATCGCGATCTTCCTCAGTTCCTGGAGGGATTTCCTCCGCACGTTGAAAGCCTCTATGTCAGCGACGCACACGTAGAGCTCTGCGCCTATCTCCTGGAAGTATATCATCTCCCTGGCGAGCATCGCGTGGCCTATGTGAAACTTCCCGGATGGCATCAGCCCTGTCATCATCACGAACGGCTTCCGCTTCTTCCTGGCATCGAGGATCCTTCCGAACTCCCTGTGGCCAAAGATTATCCCTCTCTTCATCTGCATCATGGGTTTTGGGGTGTGCTTCAGGACAGAGCTGAATGGCTCTATGCCGAAGTCCTTCATTATGGCGCCGTAATCCCTGATGTCAGCCTTTCCCCATGGGTCTATCTTCTTTGTCATGTCTTCCTCCTTGAATATTTGTGTTATCTGCTACTTTAATGTTATCAGAATCAGGGCTGGACGAATCCCCCTCTCCTCTCATCGGAAAGTCCAGTTTGACGGCATCACCATCACATGAATAATTCGGGGCCTGGTTTATAAGCCTATCCTGGGCCCGGGAAGCTATCTCGTTACCCTGAAGGTCCTGATTTCCTTCTCGAGCTCCTGGACCTTGCTGTTCTTCTCCAGCTTCTTCCTCACCGGCTCCAGAAGCATATTCAGGTATTCTGCGACCGCATTCTTCAGATCGAGCGGGTGGATTGCCCCCTTCCTGAAGTCGTCCTCCAGCGATTTGTAATGGGTGTAGACCAGGGGCCCGCCGTACTTGAGGTCCCTCTCTATCTTGAACTCCTTGTTCTTCTCGAAGATTATGAACCTGCAGTATTCGAGAATCGGGTTCTCCGCTGCCTCGCGCTCTGGGCAGTATGCCTTCGTTATCTTCCTCCTGATCTCCTTCTCAGAATCGTTCATGAATATCGCCGTGTCAGGCTTTGATTTCGACATCTTCATGTCAATCGCCCTCTGGGTGGCGTCACCCTCTCCGCCCGCTGGTTTCCCGAGGCCCATGAGCATGTGATGCGAGACTATTACGGGCTTCCAGAATCCCAGCGACGGACCTATCTCCCTTGCCAGGACGTTCACCTTCCTCTGGTCCATTCCGAGCTGGGTGATGTCAGCCTTCAGGTGGAATATGTCAGCGCACTGCATGCAGGGGTATAGAATCTGGGACGCCTGCAGGACCTCATTGTCTGTCCGACCCATTATCTGGCCGCACCGTATGATTCTCTTCACAGTAGAGTTCCTCGCGACCTGCATGACCTTCTTCCAGTAATCATCGTCCTTCACCATGTCAGAGGCCCACACGAACTCGACGTTGTCCAGGTCCATGCCGCTCGCCTTCCAGACATGAATAAGATACGTACCTACCTTCTTTATGTGCTCCAGGTTTCCTCCCATCTTATTGTTCGCCCAGGCATGCCAGTCGGCAACGAGCATCTTGAACTTCACTCCAGATTTCGTCATCTTGTTGATGTTTATTGCCCTCTGGAGCCCCTGCGCGATATGGATGTTGGTCCCCGAAGGCTCGAAGCCATCATAAGCTATGGGCCGCTTCTTGCTCTTGAGCAGCTCCCTTAGCTCTTCCTCTGTGACTACCTCCTCTCCTACGCTCTTTATAAGGGAGTATCTCGTGTTGAGGTCCATATTCATTATTGGACAGGACGGATTTAAAACTGCCCTACAAATTTAATTCATGGACATATCAGTCCCGGAGCCCCTGAACGGCCTCATAAAGGGCCTGGAAAAAAGGTCGCTCATAAACTTCTACGGAGGGCCGGGCACGGGCAAGACCAACATATGCCTGCTTGCCGCGCTCGACTGCGCGAGGAAGGGCGGAAGAATCATCTACATAGACAGCGAGGGAAGCTTCTCTGAAGAGAGGTTCAGGCAGCTGACACCTGACTGGAGGACCCTACTCGAGAGGATACAAATAATGGAGCCCAAGACCTTCGATGAGCAGGGCAGGGTGATAAGGGGCCTGGGAAAACATGATGCTGACCTCGTGATAGTTGATTCCATGGTCGCTCTCTACCGCCTGGAGTATGCGGACCGTATGGACGAGACCAAGAACGGGAAGAAGGACATAGAGCTCGTGATGGAAGCCAACAGGGAGCTCTCGAAACAGCTGTCACTCCTCTCGGCGCTTGCCAGGGAGAAGGACATGCCTGTCCTGATAACCACGCACACGTTCCGCCACTGGGACAAGGGAACCAACGAGCTTGTCGGAGGGGACGCGATAAGATACTGGTCAAAAACAATCGTCTTCCTGGAGAAGACAGGGAGGATGTCAGAGAGGCGTGCGACGGTCATGAAGCACAGGCACGTCCCTGAGCTGGGGCAGGCAAAGTTCGACATCACCCAGAACGGCATCAAGCCATCCGGCTTCAGGATTTTCTAGGACAGGTCCGCTTTATATTTCTATATTTGATATTGAAAATATGGATGGAGAAGTATCTAGCTATATGGTTGCCGTTCTGGCAGATGATAAAGGATTGATACATCTTCTTCATGATTCTCCTATCAAAGATATTGTACCTAGGGATTATTTTAAGAATTTTGAATTTTGTCGTGAAATAAACCCATATACTTTTAGAGATAATTTCATGCTCACTCCACAGGACTGCATTAATCATGATGCTGTAGGGAAATGGACACATGACCCAGAAATGACACAGCGCGTATTTGATAATTCTATGATTGAGGCAAGCCAACCAACAAACCATTTCAGATTAAGAAAGGGACTGGGCATGGAAATGGGTAAGCCAACAAATAATCCGATTTTTTGTTACAGGAACAGTGAACCGCCTGAAGGAGCAGTTTTGAATGTTGGTACATACGGCTACATCTTCATTGCCGAACCCCAAATTATAGAGGCCATTGAAGGAATGGGAATGGCGCACGAAGTTATGGGCAAGTAATAATTTTCAGAATTTAGACAACGCCCGGCTTCTTTTCAGAGAAAACGTCGCACTGAAACGTATAGACTTCTGTCCCTCCGTCCTTCCAGGCATCGGGAGGGAGGATTGCCTTGGTGCAGGCCGCCATGATGAACTCCTCGCTTGTCATCTTGTGCTCGGTTGCCACCTGGGGGAGGAGGAGCCCTGAATGGAAGCCGCTCCTTATTATGAGGCCGTCTTTCCCTCTCTTTATGGACTTTGGCCTCTCTGCCGGTGGGACCTTGAGGGGTTCTGGCTTGGTGAGGATTGAGACCTCTATTGTTATCTTGTCCAGCTCCTGCGGAGAGAGCGGAGGGAATCTCGGGTCTTCGCAGGCATGCATAGCTGCCTCTATTATCCCGTGGATGAGGTGATGAGTAGGTTCTGGAAAGCCGATGCAACCGCGCAACCCTCCGTCAGGGTAGGTATGGAGCGTAACGAAAACGCCTCTCTTCTCCTCGAACGAGTGGGGATAGTCCCTTGTCTCCAGCCTCTTCCTGTTCCTGACCCATTCCTCCACCGCTTTCCTCGCTATCCTGAGTGCGCTCCTTCCCTCTGCAGAATCCATATTCTTATTTTAATCAGCCGGTTTATAACAGAGTATGGAAAAGTGGTTTTCAGAGGAGGAGAGTGCCTCCCTTAAGGCTTTGCTGGAAGACGGGGGAAGGAGGGTTATCCTCTATCATGCGGACCCTGACGGCGTGTGCTCCGCGGCGATGATTGCAAAGCTCTTCCCTGGCGCGGAATTCATCCCCAGGAAGGGGCCCGGGATAACCGAGGGCTTCCTGCAGCTTCTTATTGAGAAGAAGCCCGATGTCCTTCTTGCTCTGGACCTGCCGCTGGACCAAGAGATAAAGGCTATAAGGCGGCTCAGGAAGGAGGTTCCTGGAATAAGGATGTCCATAATAGACCACCACATCTTTGAGAGGAACATGAACCCAGGGATTTTGCACGTAAACCCGAGGTTCCACAAGCCAGGGGTGTACGTACCGGCTGCGTGCATTATATACAGGATGCTCGAGGCAATGAAAATTGAAGTGAAGCCAATGCTCTGGATGGCAGCTGTGGGAGTGATAGGCGACATGGGAGAGAAATGGTGCGGGAAGCTAATCAGTGAAGCGAAGAGGGAGTTCCCCTATCTCCTGCGGAAAGGAACCAGGGAGTCCAGGATAATGGACGCTGTGGAGACCATATCCGCTGCAATAACGATGAACGGCCTCAAGGGGTCGGGGGCCTGCCTGAAGGCGCTCAAGGAGGGAGAAGGGTTCGAGGACTTTGCCGGGAACAGCAAGCTATCCAAGCTCAGGAAGGACTTCCACGAGGAGTTCGCATTCGTCACTGGCGGCTTTCAGAAGGAGCACATTGAGCACACGAAGAAGATATGGTCTTATGAGATAAGGTCTGCCTACAGCATAACATCGATGGTCGCCAACCATTTCGGGCTGGAGTTTCCTGACAGAATCATAATAATAAGGAAAGTCAATCCGCAGGGATGGAAGTTCTCTGTCCGGGGTCACAACACAAAACTCAACCTCGGTGATATAGTCAAGAAATCCGTCAAGGGTCTTGGTTCTGGCGGAGGGCATGAAAAAGCAGCAGCAGGAATCGTTTCTGACTGGGACAAGTTCATAGCGAGATTCATTAAAAATGCGAAGTAAACCCTTTTACTGTTAACCGCTTCGCCAATTAACCATTAGAATGCCGCATTAATCCAATAGGGCAAATGCGGCTAACTGAATTAGGCAGTTACCCTCAACGAATGTTGCTTGTTCCCAAAAGCGTGTACGGAAAAGAACCCTTTTCTTTGCACACTGACCAAAAAGCGTTCGCGGAAAACGAGTGTAATTTTTGCGTGTTGCTCCACAGCTTGCGACTGAATAACTAAGCGTTAGCGTCCGTAAGCTGTGATTTCTTCTTCATCAGGACAAAGAGGTGGTCCTTCTCATAAGGGTCTAACCTTACCTTGTCGATTATCTCAAAGAATGTGTAGAGCTTCTTGAGCTCTTCCTTGTAGACCTGCTCTGGCTTCTTCACCACGTTGATTGAGCGGGACTTTATCGCAATCATCGCAAAGCCATCGGGCTTGAGGAACTCCCTGCAGTTGCGGATTAGTATCTCTGACTGGTCGTTGGTGGCAACGTCCTGGAAGACCAGGTCAACCCTCTCCACCCACGAATAGGTCTCGGGTTTCCTGGCGTCGGCAAGGACCGGGACTATGTTTCCTCTCTTCTCTGCTATGGGGTTGAGGTCCCTCATGCACCTCTCGGATATCTCCACGCCATATATCACCCCGTCCTTCCCGACGATGTCAGAGAAGAATGAGGCGGTGGAGCCGGAGGCAATCCCAAGGTAGAGAATCTTGTCCCCCCTCTTCAGGGGGAAGCCCCTTATCCCGGAGAGTATGGCAGCGGCTGCCTTGCTCCTGTAAGGGTTCCACTCCCTGAACTCCTTCCCTCCCTTCCTGAGGATGGACTTTGCGAAGGACTTGTCTCCGGGAACTAGCGACTCAGTAAATAATTGCTTCCCTTTCCTCATAATCTCCTTTGGCATCATGGATAGAAATTGTAGGGGTGGTTTAAATCTGGCTGGTTACCTCCCCAGCTTTTTGTTTATCTTCTCTACCTCGTCCTGGACGCGCCTCAGGCGCCTGGAGGATTCTATTATTTCAGCTATTCCTCCTATGACGAACACCCAGCCTGTTACCACAATCAGCGGGTCACCTGGGAATATGCTCACGAGGACGACGCCCGCGCCGAGAAGGGCCAGCCCTGTCCTCATGAATGAGAGGACGGTCCTCTCCTTTGAAAGCAGGGTCTGCTCCTCAAGGAGCATCATCCTCTTTTCCTCCTCTGTCAGCCTCGGGTTCCTCACTACCTTCTTCAGGTTTCTGAGGAACCGACTAGCCTGTTTTTTCTTGGACATCCTGACCCTGATTATAATTGTAAGGCCTCATTTAAATCATCCATTCATATTATAACCATGGAGTATGAAGCGCTTGCAGGTGTGTATGAAAGGCTCGAGAAGGAGAGCAGCAAGCTAGGAAAGACCAGCATAATAGCGGATTTCATAAAAAGGCTTTCCGGGGAGGAGCTGGAGATGGCAATCCACCTCCTTCAGGGGAGGGTCTTCCCCACGTGGAGCGACAAGGAGGTCGGGATTGCAACCCTCCTCATGGTCAAGGCGATATCCAGCAGCACCGGGTTCTCTGCGGAGGACATAAACAGAAAGTTCAGGGACAGGGGAGACCTGGGCCTGGTTGTTGAGGAGCTGGTGGAAGGAAGGAGGCAGTCCACCCTGTTCAGTAGGACCCTCATGATAGTGCGCGTGTTTGAAACCCTCCGGAAGCTCGCTGACACGGAAGGGAAGGGCTCCCAGAGCATGAAGTTCCGGCTCGTCTCCGAGCTCCTAAACTCTGCAAGCCCGAAGGAAGCGAAGTATATAGTGAGGACCGTCCTCGGAGAGCTCAGGATAGGCGTGGCAGAGGGAATAGTCAGGGACGCCATAGCAGAGGCATTCTTCCCAACGGAGGGAAAGAAGGACGTTGTCAATGCTGTCGAGTGGGCGTTCTTCATGAAGGGTGATTATGCAGAGGTCGCGGCCATTGCAAAGGAGAAGGGGCTTGATGCCCTCCGAAAAGTTTCCGTTGAGATAGGGAGGCCCGTGCAGGTCCTCCTCGCAGAGAAGGCGCCCTCACTGGAGAAGGCGCTGGAGACGTATGATAACCCTGTCCTTGAGTTCAAGTATGACGGGATGCGAATCCAGATTCACAAGAAGGGAGAGAGGACGTGGCTCTACACGAGGAAGCTGGAGAACGTGACGAGACAATTCCCGGACATAGTGAGGATGTGCAAGAAGGGGATAAAGGCAAGTAACTGCATAGTGGAGGGGGAGGTAATAGTCATGGACAGCGGAGGGAGGCCCCAGCCCTTCCAGTTCCTGTCGCAGAGGATTCAGAGGAAGTATGACATAGACGATGTTGCAGAGAAGATGCCCGTGCAGGTGAACCTGTTTGACGTCATCCATCTCGGGGGTGAGGACCTGTTCGGGAAGAGGTTCGGCGAAAGGAGGGAGATTCTGGAGGGGATGATAAAGGAGGAAAGGGGAATATTCCAGCTGGCGAGGCAGCTCAGGACAAAGGACCTCAAGAAGGCGGAGGCATTCTACAGGGAAGCCCTCAAATCAGGGCACGAGGGCCTAATCGTGAAGAACCTTGATTCGCTCTACCAGCCCGGAAGGAGGGTCGCTGGCGGGTGGCTCAAGGTAAAGCCGACCATGGAGAACCTGGATTTGGTGATAATAGGAGGGACCTGGGGAACAGGCAAGAGGGCTGGCTGGCTGGGTTCCCTCATCCTGGGATGCAGGGACAATGGAGGGTTCCTTCAGTGCGGGATGATAGGGACGGGTATCAAGGAAAAGGGGGAGGGCGTGACTTTTGAGAGCCTCATGAAGCTGCTCAAGCCACTTATAGAATCTGAGAATGGAAGCGTGGTCAGAATAAAGCCGAAAGTGGTGGTCGAGGTCGCTTATGAGGAGATACAGAAAAGCCCTAATTATGATTCCGGTTATGCACTGAGGTTCCCGAGGGTGGTCAGGATAAGGTTTGACCGGAAGGCAGTGGATGCTGACGCCCTTGAGAGGATTGAGCGGTTATACGGGATGCAGAAGGGAAAGTAATAGGCTAAGCCTATTCAGATTCTATCATTTCGCATCTGCTGATATCAGGGTCCATGTCCGCTATGTCCAAGTGACCGCGAGGGTCAATTGGGGGATAGTATCTTGAGATGTGAACGCGTTCTCCTTCATTGTTGTAGCATACCAGCTTATAATTGACCTGGGCAGGGGTTCCGAGTTGCCGTTCATTGAAATAGCTATCGATATGAACTGCACAGAACACGGTTAGACCGAAAAGTGCTCCTCCAACTAACCCAGAAATTGCAGATCCTATTGCGGGGTCTTTGAATTCTTTCATGTTTCAGATAATTCTCTGTCATTTAAATTTGTTGTTTCCTCCCAGGGAGGATATAACAATAAGGTTTATAAGCTCTCAAACCAACCCATTCTTATGAAAACCGAGATACTGGAAAAAATAGGATTCACTAAAGGCGAGATTAAGGTATACATGGCGCTTATAGAACTTGGAGAATCCAGCATCGGTCCGCTGTCAAAGAAATCTGGCGTGACGCCCGCAAAGGTTTATGGCATAACTGAAAGGCTGAAGGAAAAGGGGCTGATCACTACGATAATCAAGAGTGATGCCAAACGTTTCCAGGCATTCAATCCAGACAGGCTCTTGGATTTTCTGGAGGACAAAGAGAAGGAGGTTGCTCAACAGAAGAATGAAATAAGGGAGCTTATCCCGGGGCTTGTTTCAAAACAGGGAAAGGGGGCTGAGCAGAATGCACAGGTTTACGAAACGATTGGCGGCATCAGAGCGCTTTATAATGAAATAATAGCTTGTTTAGAGAAAAACAAGGAAGAATTCATCGGGTTTACGTTGGGGGATGAATATGAAAACCCCAAAGCGAATCTGTTTTTCAGGAATTATGACGCAAAGAGAAGGAGATTGGGTATAAAAATAAAGCTGTTGGCACCGGAATCCCAAAGGGGATTCTTAGAGAAGAAGTATGGAAAGGACAGGAACATTCAGATAAGATATTCAAGGCACAGTTTGCCGACAGGTGTGATAATTTTCGGGGATAAGGTGGCGACATTAATCTGGGGGGATGTGCCCACTGCCTTCGTGATACAATCAAAACAGAACGCTGATGCATACAGGAAATTCTTTATTGATACGTGGAAATCATCCTCAAAACAGGGGTCATGAAAGCCCAAAAAACTGTTCCATAGAACAAAGGGTTTTTAAATCTGTCACTGATGGATAATGAAAACTTTAAATACCTTAGTATCAATTAAATTTCACCTATTGAGGCTATAGTTGCAGTTGTCACTGTCCAATAGCTTTTTAAATAGGCTATTAAAATATATAACAACAAGTGGTTTCATGGTTGCATCGACAGAAGTGTTTGACGCGTTGAAAAGCATAGGGCTGAACCTGTACGAAAGGAAGATATTCGTAGCTCTCCTGGCAAGGGGCGTAGCAACCGCCGCAGAGGTTTCTGAGATAGCAGGCGTTCCCCGCTCACGTTCCTACGACATACTAGAGTCTCTTTCTGACAAGGGCTTTGTGATGGTCCAGCCATCGAAGCCGATAAAGTATGTTGCGCTGGAGCCTAAGGAGGCTCTGGAGAAGACGAAGCAGAACCTGGAAAAGAACCACAAGGAGATGGTTGACAGGATTGAGAAGATGAAGAATTCTCCGATTGTTGATGAGTTGCAGGGCATATACGGCCGAGGCCTCAATCTCGTCGAGCCCACAGAGATGACAGGAACCCTCAAGGGGAGATACATAATCGACAGGCAGCTGAGGTCTGCATTCAAGGCTGCCAAGTCACAGATTGACATTCTCACGACAGAGCAGGGTCTCAGCGACCTCTACTCAAAGCATTTCCGGGTTCTCAAGAAGATTGCGAGGTCTGGCGTGAAGCTGAGGATACTTTCCAACACATCGGACAACACCGTCGCGAATGCCTTCGGTGAGATAGCGGAGCTGAAGAGGCTTGCAGAGCCGGCGGGCAGGGTGGCCATAATAGACGGGCAGAGCATGCTCATGTCCCTGACAGACGACAAGGACGTTCATGAGACACAGGACATTGCTCTCTGGGCAACGTCAGAGCACGCCGTGAACAGCATGGCAAACCCCCTTTTCACACAGCTCTGGGGCAAGGCAAAGTAATCAGCTTACGGACGCTGCCGCCTGTTTATGTTGGCTTAGTCACAAGCTGATAAGCAACACGCAAAAATTACACTCGTTTTCCGCGAACGCTTTTTGGTCAGTGTGCAAAGAAAAGGGTTCTTTTCCGTACACGCTTTTGGGAACAAGCAACATTCGTTGAGGGTAACTGCCTTGTTGTTATAGGCGAGAAGCGGTTAACATTAAAAGGGTGTCAAAGCGGGAGCTACACCTTTAAAATAAAAGAAGCGGAGAGCCAAAGCTTTGCTTACTTCTTTTCTTCTCCGCCAGCCGGTGCTCCGCCGTTGCCTTCACCGAGCCACCAGACCGCAAGGCCCACTATGACGACGAAGAAGACAACAGTCCAGAATTCTCCCTGGTTGGACCATGACGGGACGAGTCCGAAGTACGCGCCCCCTGCCCCGAAGAATATCAGGACCGCTATGAGGAGGACGCCCAGGATGAATACCCACTTCAGCTTCTTTCCTGAGGCATCGCTTGTAAGGTCTGATATCTTGAAGCCCATCAGTCCCAGCAGAATCGCAGCGAAAAGGATTCCTGAACCCACGATGAGTCCTGCCCCGCCGAGATTGGCGAAGAAGGACACTATTCCCGTGTTCCAGCTTGTGTAGAGCATGACGAAGAAAGCCAGGATTATTGATATCAGACCAATCCCTGACTTCGGTATCCTTTCACCCATTGCCCAGTGAAGGATTCCGTAGAATATCGCCAGCGCCAGCAGGAACGGGAAGAGATAGAGGAAGAATCCCATGTTCTGCATGTTCTGGAGAATGTCGGGGAAAACCCCGCCTGCCTGGAATAATAGAGTCATGTTAATAGTTTGTGAGGGCAACTTTATAAGCATTGCTTCTGCTTAAGCCTCTTGATATAGACTCCTGATAACAAACAGATAAAATACAAACATTTGTTGGGCTTACTTCTGCATCCTGCCGTGCGCCCTCAGGGACGGCCTTGCCTTCTCAGCACCCTTTCCCTTTCTGTGGAGCGCCCTTGACTTCTTTCCCGCGGAAGTCTTTCCTCTGAAAGCCCTCCCCTTGTGCTGGGGTTCGAACACCCACCTCTTGTTCCTGTCAGAAAGGACGGATTTGTTGTAGGGGTCAATAAGAATGACCTCGAACCATTTTGACTTCCCATCCTCGGCAAGCATGTAGGAATTCAGGACCTCGAGGTTATGATATCTTCTGGATGCCTTCTCCTCTGCAACCACCTTGCTGGATTTCCCGAGGGAGAAGAACCTTCCTGCCTTCTTGGGCCTCCTTCCGCCCTTCTTCGGGGTCTTCCTGACGCCCTTGTCGACCTTGACCCTTGCGATGACATAGCCTTCCTTTGCCTTGAACCCGAGCCTCCTCGCCCTGTCAATCCTCGTTGGCCTGTCAATCTTGGTTATCGTAGGCTGCTTCCTTAAATGAATAAGCATATTGGAATATCCCTCGCCCAGGCTTTCCCTGGGTTTCTTCCAGATGCTTGCAACGTGCTTGTACATCATATCCTTCCTTAATCCGGATTCCAATAGTAGATGTTCCTTTGGTTTATAAGCTTTTATCCCATGGACAGGGGAACGTATAAGTTATATATAGCTATCGGTATAAATATAAATGTGATTTTATGCACGCTGTAGTCAAGATACTGCTCGGTTTGGTGTTCATAGCAATCGGACTGGGACTCTTTGTCGATTCGGTCACCCCGATATTCGGGACAACGGGAACGTGGGGGATAGACTGGCTGACAAACTTCATAATAGTCCTTACAGGAACCATCCCGGCGCTTCTCATACTGCTCGGGCTCTTTGTCGTTTGGCTTGAGATAGACGAGGTAAAGGCAGAGAGGGAGATAAAGGCAGAAGAGAAGAAGGTCGAGGAAGAGAAACCGAAAAGTAAGCCAAAGGCCAAGAAAAAATAAGGGGTTCCCTCTTTTGATCTATTTCAAGCGTAGCCTTGGCCCTGCAACGACATCGTCAATTGGGGTTCTCCTACGCTCAAACTTAAAAACCCATTGCGTGCAATAAGATAGAGTGGTGTAATGGAGGAAACAAGGATTCTTGCGCCCGGGCACACGATGTGCGCTGGCTGCGGCGTCGCGATAGCAATCAACATGCTGTCGAGGGCTTGCCCCAGGGACGTCATAATCTGTAACGCTACATCCTGCCTCGAGGTCACGACCTCTGCTTATCCCACTACAGCGTGGAACGTTCCCTGGATTCATGCCGCCTTTGAGAACGCATCCTCGGTGGCGAGCGGGGTGGAGACCGCGGTAAGGAGGATGGGAAAGGACTGGAAGGTCATCGCGATAGCAGGCGACGGGGGGACCTTTGACATAGGGCTCCAGGCACTGTCAGGGATGCTGGAGAGAGGCCATAAGGTGACACAGGTCTGCGTTGACAACGAAGCTTATATGAACTGCCTGAGCACGTCCTCGACGATAATGACAAAAGACGGCCTCAAGAATATAACCGATGTCAAGGTTGGGGAAGAGGTTTATGCCTTTGACCAGAAAACCCACAAACTAGTTCTGAAGAAATGCAGCGGTGTTTTCAATAACGGGACAAAGGATGTCTATAATCTTGAAACCCTGCACCATTCGATAAAGGCAACATCGAACCATCCATTCCTTGTCCTGAAGAGAAACGGTAGGGGTAGGAGCAACAGCCTCGTATGGAAGACCCTTTCAGAGGTAAAGGTTGGTGATGAAATCGTGGCGCTGAAGAACCTGGAGGGGGGGAGACCGTTCAGGTTCGACATAAAGAAGGTAAAAAAAGGTGATTACAAGGTCAACCGGCTGAATGAGATAAACATCCCCGAGCACTCTGGTCCTGAGCTCATGAAGTACCTTGGAATCTGGGTCGGGGACGGGTGGACGAGACCCATGAGAGGGGAGGTCGGGTTTGCGCTCCCAGAGGGAACAGGGGCAAGAGATACTCTCCTCGATTTGAATTCAGAGGTATTTGATATTGATACAAGGACGGATGATTCGTATGTTTACGTAAACTCCGTTAACCTTGCGAGATTCATTGATTCACTGGGGTTCGGCTCAGGGGCGAGAAACAAGAAAATCCCGCCATGGGTGTTTACCCTGACAAAAGAGGAGAAGGAAAATTTTGTCCAGGGGCTCATGCTTTCTGACGGTTACAAAATAAACGGGAGTTACAGGTATGTATCCGCAAGCCATGAGCTGCTGAAGACCCTGAGGCTTTTCCTCCAGACGTTCGGCTGGAGAGTCGGGAAGATACACAAGCAGAAAAAGGAGAAGGGAACATGGGTCGTGTACAGGGACCTGCTCAAGGACTCTGAGTATGGTTACATATGCTTCAGCAGGAGAAAGAAGTGGAACGTGGTGAAATACCCAGAGCAATACAAATACCAGAACTTCCTGATAGACAACGAACACTTCGAGATGGAGAAGGTAAGAGGCATAACCCATTCCGGAAAGGAACCGACGCTGGATTTGAGGATAGACGGCGAACATAATTTCATCGCTGACGGGATGGTGGTCCATAACACGGGCATCCAGCGCTCCGGGGGGACGCCATACGGGGCATGGACGACAACGAGCCCTCCGGGAAAGAAGACCATAGGAAAGGAGGAATGGAAGAAGCCACTCGATGAGATAATAGCGGCGCACAGGATTCCCTACGTCGCGACTGCTTCAATCGCACACCCTGCCGACCTGATAAGCAAGATGAAGAAGGCCCTGGAGAAGCAGCCCTCATTCGTTCACATCCTCTGCCCCTGCCCCACGGGGTGGAAGAGCGATGTCTCGGATTCTGTCAACCTGGCAAAGCTGGCTGTCGAGACCGGCATGTGGGCACTCTATGAGATAGAGGACAGGAGCTTCAGGGTAACAAAGAGGCCCTCAAAGAAGCCCGTAGGTGATTATCTCAAGAGGCAGGGGAGATTCAGGCACCTCAATGAGAAGGCAATCAGGAAGATACAAAACAACATTGATGAAAGGTGGAAGGAGCTTGAGCTGCTGGAAAAGAATGGCGGGAAGCTACTCTACTGATTTCTTCTTTGGTTTAATGTCCTTGATGCTGTTGGACAGGTCCCTGACGCTCTGCATTAGCGGGGAGAGGCTGTTCTTCATGGCGCCCTCTATTGATTCCATCCTCGTGGACATCTCACCTATCGCTGACCTGTAGGTGTCAATCTTCTCCTCTATGCTGTTCATGTCCTCCCTCTTGTCTCCCTCCAGCCTCTTTATGGAATTCTCGAGCAGGTCAACCTTGTTCTCCATGAGGGTGAGCTTGTTCTCCAGGTCCAGGAGGCTCGCCTGGACAGCGTCCCATTTCTCCTCTATTATCCCCTCAACCAGTTCCTCTATCGCCCTCCTCCTGTCGTCCTTCTTCTCCTTTATAGTCCTCCTCTCGGGCAGCCTGGATAGGGGTTCCTGGAACCCGGGACGGTATGAATCCTGTGGTGGTATCTCATCACCCACCGGGACCGGGCCTCGGGGTCTCCTTTCCGTCACGCCGGGTATCTCCGGAAGGTCCAGGGGTCCTCTCATCGCCATGTCGTCATTCCTTGGCGGGGGAGGGATGTCCCTCATGTCCTCTGCCTCTGGCGGAGGCGCCATCCTGGGTTCAGGTGGAGGTCCCCAGTCCTCTTCCTGTGGGGTCTGAGGACGTGGCGGCGTTTCCTGATATCCCTGCGCACGCGAATCTGGCGGGTAATCATCTCTCCTGCCGTAAGGCTCTGGAGGGGGCATGTCTGATAACGGTTCCTCTGCTGGCTCTGGCGGATATCCCTGCGGTGCCTGCGGCGGTTGCTGTGGCGGTGATGCCTGGCCACCTACAGCGCCCTTGAGCGCGGTAGTCATTGCCTTGTCAACCTCTGTCGGCGTGTATCCCTCGTCCTTGAGAATCCTAATTATCTCAGGCTCAGGGACGCCCCTTGAAGAAAGCGAAAGAACCTTTCCCGTGGGAATCCTCCTCTGGGGCGGCGATGCCTGTTTTTTCCCGAACATTCCGAACATTAAAACCTACCTTTATAATTCTCCTGGATGTTATTTATTTCTTTCAGAGAGAAGCCTCTCAATCTCCTCCCTTGTCATGAAGCTGGATTTCACGGGGTTGTATATGTCAACCATGTTCTGGACCTCCTTAACCTCTGCCTTGGTGGCGAGCTTCTTGAAGTGCTTGACCAGCTCGCCCATGACAGTGTCAATCTTCGCCAGCCTCTCGTCCCTCTTCTTGAGCTTATCGTCAGTCTCTTTCTGAATCCCCTGCATCTGGTTGGTGGCTGACAGGATGTTACCCTCCACCGAGTTTATCCTCTGGTCGATGTTCTCAATCCTCTGCTCCAGCACCCTCAGCCTCTGGGCCTCGCTGTTCGTCCTCTCGACCAGCTCGTTTATTATGGTGTGGAGCGTCCCCTTCTTGTCCTTTCCAAAAACTGCCATAATACCCCCCGCGACAGGATGTTATAGAATTGGGTTTCCGGCTTAATAAATAACCGATAATCCCTGTGACTAGCATACCACACAACAATGTAATGACGGCTTGGCTCATCCAAGGAATGCCGTCTGCTTAATCGCTTTGGGATACAATATGAATGTGTTGTTCTTCATCTCTCCGGGGTCCGGCCAACTACTTAATTTATGTTAAGCGTAATTTTGGGTGCCTAGAGCAGCTTCAGAAACTCTTCCCTCTTTAGCCTGGCCTGTCGAATAATTTCAATCAGGGTTCCTTTATCAATTTCCTTGTGTAGAGGCACAACCAGAGCTATCTTCTGGTCATTTATAATCTTGGCTAGAATTGCATGACTTCCTCTAGTTCTTTTTTGCAGCCAGCCGGCTTTGTTCAGAGCCTTGATTACCTTATGCCCTGACAGAACTGGCAGCTTCGTCATGTTGACAAACCTCAAAACTGGTAACCAGCATTTCTTGGGTACCTATTCCTTCAGGAAGACCCATCTCCTCGATATACAATTCGACAGCCTCTTTTATGTTTTTAAGTGCCTCTTCCACTGTAACGCCCTGGCTAACCACGTCCAGTTCAGGGCACAAGGCAACATACTGTTTTTCACCTTTTTTAATAATAGCTGTTAGGTCCATATTCATCACTAGATTTAGTTTATTTTGAGTATTTAAATAGCTATTAGGCACCAAAAACTCCGGCACGGGCAAGCTTGCCTACGCCTAACAACGCTTAGAATGTTCCGCTCGGATGCACCTCGCTCCGCCCATATTTTTACACCCTATGTGACTACGTTTTGGTTGCTATTTATAAAGCTTGCATTGAATTCTAGAATGTTGTCTAGCTAGCCAACATATCAGCTATCATGTTCACAAATCAAACAAAGCTAACCCAGTATCAAGGATGCCAGTGAATTCAGGCTCTCATCTGTCTCTGTTTTGGTTAGCTTTGTTAATGGATATAGGTGATAAAGGCTGACTTACGTCGGTCTTTGCTAATCTTTTTCTAAAAATAAACAAAGGAGGAAGATAATGGAACGGGGAAAATTCAAAAAGGTTTTTTGGACCATCGCTATTATAGCTTTTGTGCTTGGGTTTGCGAGCCTTCTTGACTTTTTCGATTATGGTAAGGGATTGAATTATGTCCTTATGTATGTTTTCTTCGGCATATCCGAGATGTCGCTCTTCGTCCTAGCGTTTGGTCTCTCGTTGCATGTGAAAGAGCCAAAAAAAGTATTTTCCCTGGAAATGTTAAGGAGTATCTTGAGGGAGATGCGTATACCAGCAAGAGAGACCGATGGTCTTGGGGCGCTTATGAAAAGGATAGCTCGAACAGAGGCAAACGCCATAGTCGCAACCTTGCTCATTTCAGGGTTTGAAATCTCAGAGAAGTATTTTAATGGGCTTTTACACAAGAAATTCAATGGCTGGGATATAACCACTGAACACGATGCGGCAGCTAGGGAGTTCAAAAAGATTGGACTAAAAGAGCTTGATGCCATAGCCAAGAAGGATGGGAGAATTCTGGAAGAATTGAATGGTAATGAACTTGCTCTAATCATCAAAGCTGCGAATGCCCTGAATGTGCCCGTAACCTTGCAAGAGGAATTGAAAGATAAAATTACAGACACAGAAAATAAACTGGAAAGCATGAAAAGTCGCCTGGAGGCAAAGGCAAAAAACAAGGTCAGTGTGAGAAAAGGCTATGCAATGGTCTTTGCGATTGATGTATTAACGCAGAAAAAACGCAGCCAGGAAGCACTACTGACGAAAGTGGAGAGCGCCATGCCCCCGAAGAAGGGTAAGAAACCCTCTGACAAGAAGAAGGGTAAAAAGAAATAGGACTTCCTGATTTTCCGGAAAAGGTATGTCACGGGCCCTCTCCCCTTAACGGCGGGGGCCTTTTTTCTCTTAACATTAACAAGGAGGGATAAGATGGACTATAAGAACATCTTTCATACGACCGTCCTCGTTTGCGTGGTTTGTGGTTTCCCTTGTGTGATTTCTTTAAACGCTCTCGAGGGGGTTTATAAGACCGTTTTAACTCTTGTGACCGGGGCGTTTGGCGGGGTGTTTGTTTTCTCGCTTGCCCTCTTTTATGCCGAGCAGCGTTTCAGGAGACTGGAACTAACAAAGAAACGATCAAGAAAGAGAGGGTTCTGATAAGCACTGTCGTGTAGATGTCACGGGCTCCTACCCTTGCGGCGGGGGCCCCTTTTTCTAACAACTAACAAAAGGAGGTTTTTATGGATAGTGAAACTGTTGAAAGAATAATTTGTCCCTCATGCAAAGCGGAAATAGAAATCGGAATTGAAACGACCTTGCTACATTCAGTTGTAAAGGTGAAGAGGGCAAGGAAGATAAAGGTCCGCCCGCCCAGAAAGGGCGACACAGTGTACATTTTGAACTCTGCTAATTTAGAAGAAGAAACATACGTAGACAAAATAAATATCACAAATGTAAAGGACAGGAGAAAGGGTATGGAAGGGAAAAGGAGAAAGAAATACATCCTAACTGTATTCACTTGCAACGATAGTGCGATTCCTCCTGTTGATTTTGTTGAAACATTTGGTGGGGAACGTTATGCAAAAATGAGGAGGTCGCGGACATAACCTCCTGTGACCACCATTTTCCGAAAAGAAGGGTTTTTGGCCCTTCTTTTTGGTGTTGTCAAGTTAGCGGTATATTATAAGCACAAGGCTCAATACTTTTTATTCCACCGCGACAAAAATCTAGTATGGCAGAGAACGTCGTCGGGGGAGGGGCAGAGAGCGTTGAGGTCGGTGGCTATACCTACGACGAGGACAAGATGCAGATAAGGGTCAATTGTCTCGGCTGCATTTTTGGGGCCTCCATAGAGGAATTCGAGGAGTGCATGGCCCGGACCATAGACAAGATTCTCGAGGTAAAGAAGGTCGAGAGCATCGTCCTCGCAAAGGAGAGGGAGTATGAATATCCGCCCGAGCAGGTGAAGATGCTCGTTGAGATTGCAAACGTAATAGAGGAGTGCGTGCGGGAGGATTTGGTCAGGGTCGAGGTCGCCTCTGACAGGGGAGGCAAGCTCGCCAAGAAATGGTCAGAGAGGATCCAGTATATCGTCCTTGACCTGATGAGGAGGGACCCGATAGGAGCTTACGTGGAAATAATCCGCGAGATAAGGCACATCACCATAAGGATGAAGCACATAGTCTCCGAGGAGGCGTATTCGTGCTACCATGACTACAGGACAGACGTCCTGGAAAAGATAAAGGGGATGATGGAGAAGACCAGGCTGATAAGGCTCGCGAGGCCCCAGATCGCTGGCTACCACGTCGGTGACAGGAACATCTACAGGGAGATATTCACCCCCAGCGTCAGGCCCAACTTCATGCTCACCAGGTACATAGTCACCCCTCCCGAGAACGGCAGGTCTGTGGAGAGATATGACGTCGGTGAGACAAAGGTCGAGATATTCAAGATGACCGACCGGGCGGAATTCTTCTACTACGTCCTTCCTCCGGAGTTCAGGCTCGAGGACAAGAAATACATGGTTCTGGACGAGGCAAGGAGGTTCATGGCGTCCCACAGGCCCAAGACCGCGGAGTTCGTGAGGTCCAAGAGGATAAGGGAGGTCTTCTACAACATAGGAAGGGACATGATAAGGGACGTCGCCAAGAGGATGAAGGTTGACCTGACCATAAAGGAGACAGAGCAGCTCGCCTCAATACTGACGAGATACACCGCAGGGCTCGGTGTCCTGGAGGTCCTGCTTGCTGATGAGAAGGTGCAGGACATATTCATAAACTCCCCGATAGAGAGGCAGCCCATCCTGATAAACCACCAGGAATGGGAGGAGTGCAGGACCAACCTGATACCGACCATGGAGGACGCAGAGGCATGGGCGACCCGGCTCAGGATAAGTTCAGGCCGTCCTCTTGATGAGGCGAACCCCGTCCTTGACGCAGATGTGGCTGTCCCTGGAGGGAATGCCAGGTTCGCGGTCATAACGAGGACGCTCTCTCCCCACGGGCTGGGGTTCGCGATAAGGAGGCACAGGGACAGGCCCTGGACGCTTCCCCTGCTGATAAAGGCAAAGTCGCTCAACAGCACCGCGGCGGGATTATTGTCCTTCCTCATAGACGGGACGGTCTCCCTTCTGGTTGCAGGAGGCAGGGGAGCAGGAAAGACCTCTGTCCTTGCCGCGCTCATGCTCGAGATACTCCCAAAGACCAGAATCCTGACGCAGGAGGACACATTAGAGCTTCCGGCTGACCAGATGAGGGAGCTTGGATACAACATACAACGGCTCAAGTCACGCTCTGTGATAACTAGGGTGGAGACAGAGATGCCCGCGGATGAGGCGCTAAGGACGGCATTGAGGCTCGGGGATTCTGCCCTTATATTGGGCGAAGTCAGAAGCCTGGAGGCAAAGGCGCTGTACGAGGCAATGAGGGTGGGCGCCCTCTCCAACGTCGTGGCAGGAACGATACACGGCGAGTCGGCGTATGGAGTGTTTGACAGGGTCGTTAATGATTTGGGCGTTCCCAAGACCTCGTTCAAGGCCACTGACATAATCCCTATATGCAAGTCCCTGAGGTCAGCGGATGGGTTGCACAGGTTCAGGAGGATGACAGAGATAACAGAGGTCAGGAAGAGGTGGAACGAGGACCCCATGAAGGAGGGAGGCTTCGTGAACCTGATGGAATACTCAGGCAAGGAGGACACCCTGAAGCCCACGGACACATTCATCAACGGGGAATCGGAGGTTCTCAACAGGATAGCCTCTTACGTCAAGGAGTGGTCAGGGAACTGGGAGGCAGTCTGGGACAACATCCAGCTCAAGGCGAAGATAAAGCAGGCGACCGTGGACATAGCGGAGAAGGCAAAGAGAGAGGATATTCTTGAGGCGGACTGGGTGTGCAAGTCCAACAGCATCTTCCACATCTTCAACGAATCCGTTAAGAAGGAGGTCGGTTATCCTGAACCCAAGCGTGTGTATGAGATGTGGGAGAAGTGGATAAGGAAAGAGATGAAGAAGAAAGAAGTCTGATTCTCATTATTCAGGCCTCAGCAAAACTCCAGCCGCAATAATATATCTTTTGGGTTACAGGATCTTTTTTGGCATATCCCTTTTCAAGTAAACTATAAATGGTTTCGTGCAGTTTCTGACAGTACGGACCATCCCGGGTTTCTTCAAACCTGAATCCAAAGCCCTCTTCTGTAAGTTCCAGTGTATGGATAACCTTTTGTAGCCAGGCTTCGCTGACCGGCCTTCCCATTATCTCTATTGCTCCCGAGACGTCCCTTTCCACTTGTGTCAGTGTTCCAGCGGCTGGCATGATTCAAGAATCGATGTGAGATTTATAAGCGCATCTAACCCGGTTACTTCTTCCATATATTCTTACCCTTCGAGCGCTTAAACCATGTGAGGTTGCTCTTGGTCTGGACCAACAAAACCAGTATCCAGTAGGGGAAGAGGAAGAACAGGACGAACGCGTCCCTCCAGCCGAACCCCTCCCTGTATCTGATGAATGGATAGATGTATAGGGGGTAGTTGAGGAGGGTGACTGCTATGCTGAGGACCATGAGTGGGGTGGCTACGTAGGCGCCAACCAGTATCTGCCAGGTGAGGTTGATTATCCCGAGAACAGAGAACCAGTAGGCGAAATACTGGGCAGCAGGGAGGGAGAACCCTGCCCCGTTGAGCCAGAACCACTGGTAATAGCCACCGAATATCTGGTAGAAGATTATGATTCCCATGACCAGGGAGTGGAAATACCAGTAGGTCAGGATTGGCAGGGAATAGAACCCTCCGCCACCGAACCTCTTCCTGAAGTAGAAATCCCTGTTCCTCTTTATTATCTCAATCCCGCCCTTCATCCAGCGGTTTCTCTGCTGGTACCAACTCCTCAGGGAGTTGGGGACAGCCGTCCTGCTGACAGCGAACTCAGAGACCCTTATGCGGAAGCCTGCCTTGATAATCCTCAGGGAGACGTCAACGTCCTCCATGAAGAGGTCTGACGCGAACCCTCCGACCTTATTGAGGACTGACCTCTTGTAGGCACTGAGGGGGCCTGGCGTAAAGATTGTGGCGTTGACCCTGTCACAGAGGGAACGGAAGAAGGAGAAGTAGAGATACTCCACCCGCTGGAACCAGGTCATTATCCCCTCCCTTGGGTTCCTGACCTTCAGGGTTGACGCCACCGCTCCCACCTTCCTGTCCCTGAGAGGGGCGACCAGCCTCTGGATTGAACCCCCCTCCACCACGCTGTCCCCATCTACCACAAGTATCACCTCTCCTCGTGCCTTCTTCAGGGCGAGGTTCAGGGACTTGCTCTTCCCTATATGGTCCGTTCTTATCAGGACTATCCTCCTGCCGAAGGATTCCAGTATCCGGAGGGTCTTGTCAGTGGAGCCGTCATCAATGCATATGACCTGCTTCCTCCCTGGGTAGGGATCATCAAGGAGATTCTGGACGGTCTGACGGACATGCTCCTCCTCGTTGTGGCAGGGAACCAGTATGGATACGGATGGGTGGTAGCCGTCCCCGAACCTGTCCTTTTTCCGCAGGGATATCGCATACTGGGAGAGAAGGATTAGAAGCAGGATTGATGTTGGAATGATTGCTATTGCCTCAAGGAGCTCCCACATGAAATCACGCTCCCACCGAATAGTATAGTTTCGGCGTCTTGTAGAAGGTGTGCTTTATCCCCAGCAGCGCCTTTATCACGGCAATGCTATTGGTGAACTGTATGACAAAGCCGACTATGAATATCCAGGGAAGATATATCAAATCCTTCCAGTGCTTCTGCATCAATATGGCAACCATGCACTCGAAGAAATATCCGAGCGAGAGGACCATGAGAAGGATTCCCTCTGTGGAGAGGAGCGATGCAGCGATATGGCTTCCTGCCTCTATGATGCCCTGGGAATTGAAGACTGCGTACAGGGCCTCCCCTCCTAAGAACGGGTGCATTGTTATTATTGTTGATATCGTGACACCGAGTATGAAGGGGAATATGAGGAAGCCGGTTGTTATGAAGAACATGTCAAGCTTCTGCTTCTTTGAGAGACCCTCTGACTTCATTATCCTTCCCATGTAATCCTTCGCGACCTTTGTGGTGGCGTATGCCCACCTCTCCTGCTGCTTGACGAATGATTTCAGGGTTTCGGGGACCTCACCCCTCGACTTCACGTAGGGGAGGTAGACCTGCCTGTATCCCTTGTCAAGTAGCCTTACGGTTAGGTCAATGTCCTCTCCAATGCTGTCCTCATTCCACATCCCTGCATCAAAGAGAACCTCCTTTCTGATTGCCCCGCCAGTGCCGCAGAATATCGCAGAGCCAATCCTTTCCTTGACAGGCATCGAGCACTGGTGAAAGGAGCTGTAGGACATCATCGCGACCCTTGACATTATGTTCTTCCTGGGATTGATGTAGTCCCACCTCGTCTGGACCATCGCCACCCCCGGGTCTGCAAAGGGCTGGGCAACCTTCCTCAGGAAATCTGTCCCAAGCCTGTAGTCAGAATCGAAAACCACTATTATGTCGCCCTTTGAAACCTTCGCGGCAGCATTGAGGGCGCCTGCCTTGAACCCATCTCTCGAGCCCCTGCGGAGGATACGGAAGCCCCTTGCCTCTTTCTTCAGCCTGTTGAGCGCCCTTGGTGTCTCATCATCATCGCTGTCGTCTATTACTATTATCTCATACCTGTCCTTGGGGTAATCGAATTCCAGGCAGGACTTCACGCACTCCACAACGACAGGGTCATTGTACACAGGGATGTGGATGGAGAATCTTGGGTCCATCTTCTCCTTCGGCTTCTCCTCCTTCCTGCCCCTGATGAATATGGACGCAAAACCAATGGAGTAGAACTTCAGGGAATAGATTATCAGGGGAGTCATGCATATGTAGAACATTATCTTTCCCAAGACGACGAGGTCCATTCCAGCACCTGAGATTCCTTAAAACTATAGTAATATATTATTTCAATCGCATCCATTTATAGTAAGGTGGTTACATGCAGAAAACCATGACCTTCCTGGTGCTGATGTCCGTCTTCATATTCGCAGCAGGATTCCTCTCAGGCTATTTCCTGGAAAGGACTGGAATGTTGTATGCGCAGAGCAGCATAGAGGAACTCTCCAACGAGGTCGAGAGCATGCAGCTCCAGCAACTGTTCATAGCAGGAGAGGAAGTGGATTGCAGGCTCATGGCATCCACCATGGGAAGCATGTCATACCACCTCTGGGACATGGTGAACCAGCTCAAGGAGATGAGCCCCGACACCCAGGAGTTCTATGACCTGAAGAGGAAGGCAGATTATCTTTCCATACGCTCATGGATATCGGCAAGGACCATAAGGGAAAAATGTTATTCTGACATCCTTCCAATCCTCTTTGTCTATTCTGTCAACTGTCCGGAATGTAACTGGCAGGACCAGGTCCTGCAGACAATAAAAAGCAGGCACGAAGGCGTCCTTGTTTATGCGATTGATTACTACCTCGATGAGGACATAGTGAGGCTGATAAGGGACGCGTACTCGATAGATTCTACGCCTTCCATGATAATAAACAGGGAGGCATACGGATACACGGACACCGAGGAGCTGGAGGGGATTGTCTGCAGCTTCATAGAGTGCTGACTCCTTTCTGGATTTTTAAGTAACCAAAACAAAAACAGGGAAAGGTGATTACCGTAAAAAGATTTTACATAACGACTGCCATAGACTACGTCAATGCAAGACCACACCTCGGCCATGCATACGAGAAGATAGTCTCTGACGTCATTGCCAGGTGGCACAGGCTGAAAGGGGAGGACGTGTTCTTCCTCACAGGGACGGACGAGAATGCGCAGAAGAACGAGCAGGCAGCCAGAAAGGCAAAAATTCCTGTAAAGAAATTCGTGAATCAGAACAGCGACAGGTTCGAGGAGTTGTGCAGGAAGCTTAATCTCAGCCACGATTACTTCATCCGGACATCGGAACCGAAGCACAAAGAACTCTCAAAAAAAATATTCAAGAGGGTCTATAATAACAAAAACAACAAAGGCGAAAGGGATATTTACCTAGGTGATTATAAGGGGCTATATTGTGAAGGATGCGAAGAGTTCAAGACAGAAAAGGACCTGGTGAACGGAAAGTGCCCCGAGCACGGGACAGAACCCGTAGAATTAGAAGAAGAGAGCTTCTTCTTTAGGATGAGCAGATACCAGAATCGGATAGAGAATCTTCTCTCAAAGCCGGGATTCATCTTCCCTGATAGCAGGAGGATAGAGATGCTGAACAGGATAAGGGAGGAGGGTCTCAAGGACCTCTGTATCAGCAGAAGGAAGGGCCCATCTGACTGGGGAATTGACTTGCCCATGCTGGGAGAAAAGGGAACCAAAGAACATTATCTCAGCGGGGACAGCAAGATTTATGTTTGGTTTGAGGCGCTCCTGAATTATGTTTCTGCGCTCGGATATCCAAACGGAAAAGATTTCAAGAAATATTGGCCTGCGGACATCCACATGATAGGAAAGGGGATAAACTGGTTCCATTCGGTCATCTGGCCGAGCATGCTGCTGTCAGCGGGCATGGAGCTGCCGAAGAGGATAGTGGTACATGGCTACATAACGGTCAACGGGAAGAAGCTGAGCAAGAGCCTGGGCAATGTAATAGACCCCGTGGAACTCACAAAGAAATATCCTGTTGACGCGCTCAGGTACTTCCTCGTGAGGGAGATTCCCTTCGGAGAGGATGGTGACTTCTCTGAGGATGCGCTGAAGGCGAGGATAAATGGAGAGTTAGTGGCAGACCTTGGAAACCTGGTCTCGAGGGTCCTCACCCTCGCGGAGAAGCACGGAGGGCCATTCAGGGGGAAGCCAGAACTGGAGAAGGAGCTGGATTTCAGGAGCATAGAGAAGAAGATCGATGCTCTGGAGCTCCACCACACCCTTGACGGTGTGTGGTCGTTCGTGAGGGCCTGCAACAAGTATATCAATGACAAGGAGCCGTGGAAGCTGGATGGTGAAGAACTCTCCAACGTGTTGTACAACCTTCTGGAGGCAGTGAGGGTGATATCCATACTAATCCTCCCGTTCATGCCAGAGATCTCTGGAAGAATATCGAAGCAGCTGGGCGTAAAGGTTGGGACATTCAAGGACCTGAAGTTCCGTGCGTTCAAAGGGAAGCCAAGGAAGGGCGAACACCTCTTCAAAAAAGCAGAGTAGTCACATCTAGCATATCATGGTGATTAAGTAATTGGCCTTATCCCAGAGGGATGAGGCGTCGCTTAGTCATTCAGAATATATGTTGGTGGAATTATGGGGTTTGAGGATAGCGCGAAGAGGCTGGACTTTGAGGGAACCCTCGTAGGGCTCATAGTCTCTGCATTCGGCCTTGTCGCTGCCCTGTTCTGGAAGGACGCGATAACAGAACTCATAGACACGTTCGTCCCTGCGGGAGAGGGAGTGACCTACAAGTTCGCCGCAGCCATGCTCGTGACCGTAATAGCGGTTGTTGCAATATTCGTGCTTGTAAGATATGTGGCGGGAATAGACGACAGGCTGAGGCAGAAGGCAGCGAAGATAAAGGGTAAATAGGAAGGGCAGGAAACCTGTTTCTGAAGATATATACAGGAAAGGTTGTTCCGTAGTATAGAAAAGTATATAAACCGTCCGGGACCAATAATATACTGCATGTTGTGGTCAGGGGGGATTGGAACCACAATATATTGTATTTTTGTCATACAGCGGGAGTGACAAAAAAGCAAAGGATTTCAGTGGGTTGCGTTTGCACCGCTGAATTGACAGAAATAAAGGGGATACTTGGTGATTGATGTGAGATGTCCGTACTGCGGCTCAGAGGAGAACAGGGTCATTGACAAGAGGGACAACCCCGAGCCCAACATAACCAGGAGGAGGCGCGAATGCCTTGACAGAAAATGCACGAAGAGGTTCACCACTTACGAGAGGGTGGAGACGCTCGAGCTTACGGTGGTCAAGAAGGACGGGAGAAGAGAGCAGTTCGATAGGGAGAAGATACTCTCAGGCCTCCTGAAGGCATGCGAGAAGAGGCCTGTCCCGAGGGAGAGGATAGAGAATGCGGTCAGTGACATAGAGTTCAAGCTCAGGAACCACCACAGCACAGAGATTGACAGCAAGGTCATAGGAAACCTCGTGATGAGGAAGCTCAAGGGCCTTGACCAGGTCGCTTACATAAGGTTCGCTTCCGTTTACAGGGAATTCTCAGATATCGAGGCGTTCGTGAAAGAGGCTGAGAAGTTCATGAAGAACAACTAACATACTCACCGTCTTATCCCGAAGGGATGAGACTTTGCAGAGTCGTACAAAATGTGCGTCACAAAGATTAAAGATGGGGGATTGAATGACAGGCGAGAACAAGTTCGAGATAAGGAAGATAAGGAAGAGGAACGGGAAAATTGTTACCTTTGACAGGGAGAAGATTACAGAGGCCATCTGGAAGGCCGCGCAGGCAGTGGGAGGAAAGGACAGGAAGACAGCAGAGAGGCTTTCAGGCAAGGTCGTCACTGTAATGGAATACCAGTTCTCTGACAAGACCATCCCGACCGTCGAGGAGATACAGGACATCGTCGAGAAGGTCCTCATCAAGAGCGGTCATGCCAAGACTGCAAAGGCATACATACTCTACAGGCAGCAGCACGCAAAGATTAGGGAAACCAAGAACGTGATGGTCGACGTCATCAACACCATATCTGAATACCTCGAGGCAACCGACTGGAGGGTCAAGGAGAACAGCAACGAGGCATTCTCATTCTCCGGCCTCCTCCTGCACACGGCAGGGAAGGTGATGTCGAACTACAACCTGAACCAGATGTACACCCCACAGATATCGGATGCCCACAAGAAGGGATACGTTCACATACATGACCTGTCGCACGGCGTAATCGGATATTGCTGCGGCCACTCACTGAAGAACCTCCTGCTGATGGGATTCGGTGGAGTACCCAACAAGGTGGACTGCAAGCCGGCGAAGCACATGTCCACGGTTGTCCACCAGATGGTCAATTACATCGGATGCCTCCAGATGGAGTTCGCTGGCGCCCAGGCCTTCTCGAGCATTGACACCCTCCTTGCCCCCTTCGTCAGGTTTGACGGGCTCGAATACAAGCAGGTAAAGCAGAACATGCAGCAGCTGGTCTTCAGCCTGAACATACCCTCGAGGTGGGGAGCGCAGTTCCCGTTCTCCAACCTCACCTTTGACTGGAGCGTCCCAAAGGACATGGAGAACGAACCGGCAATCGTTGGAGGTAAGGACCAGGGATATGCATACGGCGACATCAGCGAAGAGGCTTACATGATTAACAGGGCCTTTCTGGAGGTCTTTACAGAGGGTGATGCCAACGGGAGGTCGTTCTCGTTCCCCATACCCACGTTCAACATAACAAGGGACTTTGAATG
>Ga0307419_10000155_pt1 | contig 30052 bp, 29 predicted proteins | sample SalMarWE160230MG_2_FD_202512 | JGI IMG/M metagenome (GOLD analysis project Ga0307419, IMG submission 202512) | Salt marsh sediment microbial communities from the Plum Island Ecosystem LTER, Massachusetts, United States - WE1602-30 | ecosystem: Environmental > Aquatic > Marine > Intertidal zone... | reverse complement strand
TTGGAATGAACCACTCGTTTCTTTTGCAAACGCTGACGACCCGCTCTTTCTTAAGCTAAGGGAGGTGGTTAGCGAAACGCATAAAATGCCGGGGGATTTGCTGAAGTGTGCAAGGACAGTGATATGCTATTTCATTCCTTTCAGAAAGGAAACCGTTCTGAGCAATGTTGGCGGGAACAGCTGTTCAAAGGAATGGGCCGTTGCCTATGTTGAAACCAACAGGCTAATTACTGACTTAAACAAATCCCTTCAAGATGAACTTAAGAAATCAGGATTCAAATCAGTCATCCTTCCACCAACCCATAATTTTGATGAAGAAAAACTAACGAGTGACTGGTCCCATAAGCACGTTGCTTATATATCAGGACTTGGAAAATTCGGCTTGCATAAAATGCTCATTACTGAAAGTGGCTGCTGCGGCAGGTTAGGGAGCACGATAACGACTGCTGAGATATCGCCCACAAAAAGGCCGGACAAGGAATTCTGCCTCTATGAGCATAACAGAACATGCAGGAAGTGTGTTGATAATTGCACGTTCGGTGCATTGAAAGAGGATTCCTTTGACAGGCATAAATGTTATGAAATATGTCTGTCCAATGACAGGCTGCGTTCGGATTTGGGATTGACAGACGTCTGCGGCAAATGCATCTCCGTGGTCCCATGCTCTTTCCAGAATCCTGTAAAATAAGGCATAAGTCAATTCTGATATTTTCTTCAAAATATCACATAAAATTATCCAGAGACGAAATTTCTCCTATAATCTTTCTTACTTCCATGTCAATATCCCTTGTCTTCATTCCATTCAATCTATCTATTAGCTCTTCCACTATTTTTGCACCCGCCGATGACCTTGTAAATAATGTTATTCTATAAATCTCTCTATTCACTCTGTTTTTTGCTATAGCGGCATCGTTATAATAATAAATGCGAGTTTTTATTACATTGGCTATCCCTTCAGCATAAATATCAGCAAGAGACTTCTGGTCGATTTCACCTTTCATTATTTTTCTCTTATCCTCCTCGGAAAGACGCGGTACATATCTTTCAAATTCCTTATAGTTGGCTTTGTTCCTCTCGTATGAGTTTGTCGGTAAAGTGAAAATTACGTCTATGTGCCCGAACTTGGAAAGCTTTTCTAATGTTTTCCATCTAAAATGTGACAACGCAAAGGGGTCCACAAAAACCAAGATTGCAGCATTATTGCCACTACAATCTTTCTCTATTTGAGATATAACATCATCAACCCTATCCTCGCAATCACCCCTGAGTACAACAACATCTTTCCCAAGAACCAATTTTTCATTAAAATCTTTTTTAAGAATCTTAATAGACGCACTAGCTCTTTTTTCGAGTGCTTCGGATAGTTTGTCAGAAGATTCAACAAAGAACCATTTATTGAATCTCTTTTTATCACCGGATTTTGGGTTTAATATTCCTTTAAGAAGGGAGACTATCGGAGACCCTATGGTTTTGGTGTCGGTCCCTGAAAGCACATTTGCTCCAGAACCGCTATACAGGTCAACAAAATAACAATTGAATCCCTTGCTTATCAGAATTTTCAAAAACGGCTCTATATAATAATGTAGAAATATCAGTTTCTTGAAGCTCCATGAATCAAATCCTTCTTCATTGACTATATCCGAAGAATTTATTATTTTTTGAGCATTCTCTGATTTGATATATTCATCTATATATCCCACTAATGGGCGTTTCTGTTTTCCCGGCATTTATGACTCCATTGAATTGTAAAGGCGTGATTGTTTTTGTATTATAATGAATATCTGGATATTCATCGTAGGTTTTGCCATCCAACTCTCTGCCCATCGCCTTGGGAGTGAAGCCACCCCACTGCTTGAAAAAGAACGGTATTTCCAGATTCCTGCACTGATTCTTAATCTCAATTACCCAATCCTTCTCCATAGTTCTGTGGTTAGGGCCGGATTCACCGCCAACTATGACCCAATCGATTCCCTTTAAGTTGATTTTCCCGACCGGCCCAACAAGAGGCTCAAAACTTACAAATTTTATTCTGGCCCTCGTTCTTTTTAATTCATTTAATCTATTCACAGCCTCTTTGTTTTCTATGGTTGTGCCAAGCCAGACATTGGGTAAAATATCCTTGTATATCTTGTTTGTGAAATGATTCATCCTTTCAGGCCTTTTTGTCAGGACCTGGAACGTGTGCCAGCTAGCTTTCTTCATGACACCAAAAACCCTCTCAACAAACTCATAGGGAACATCCTTATGGAATAAATCTGACATACTATTGACGAATATTGTTCTTGGTTTTTTCCATTTGAGAGGCAAATCCATATCATTCTCATGAAGTGTTAATTTGAAACCATTCTTATACTTACCCTCCGGATTCATTTTCTGTAACCTCTTGGCTAACCTTTCAGCATAACAATTCAAGCAACCAGAACTAATTTTTGAACAGCCAGTTACGGGATTCCAGCTTGATTCTGTCCAATCAATGCTTGATTTCTCAGACATTATAAAATCATTGGATTTTTTATTAATAAACTATAGAATTGTATACCCGGCGCAGTTTATATTTATAGTGATACCACCGTTCCGCTATTCCGCTATAAAATTATGCAGAGAAATCTAAATTCATGAATGAGCAAACCTTTTTAAATACCAATCCAAGAAAGGGAGGTAGTGGTGCTGATGTCTCTCTGCATAATAGGGCAGGAGAAGAGCAAGACCGACATCCGCCTCCTGGAGGAGGCCAAGAAGCAGTTCGGTTCTGTCTTCTTTGTACCGATAGAAAGCATAGGCATAGGTCTGACTGACAGGTTCTCCATACATTACCGGACATCTGACATGCAGAAGTTCAGGGCCGTGATGCCCAGGATACCCAAGAACTACCTTTCATATGCCTACCAGCTCCTTTCGCTCTTCCCGCAGGAGACCTACATGACAGTGAAGCCCATAAGCTTCCTCCTCGCATCGGAGAGGTTCTTCCTGCTAACCGTCCTCAGGAAGAGAGGCATAGCCACACTCAACCTGCATCTTGCGAGGTCATCCAGAGCAGCCTCAAGCGTGTTATCAGATGCAAAATACCCGAAGATAATAAGGAGCCCTGAGAAGAAGACTGGGGTGGTGGTGAGGAACCAGAAGGAGGCAAGGTCCGTAGTGGACGCGCTGATACACCTCAACCAGCCGACCCTGATAGAGGACGTGGTCAAGGACATGGTTTCTGTTTATGTTGCTGACCCAGAGGTCCTGGCTGTGGTAAAGAAGAAGACAAAGGAGACGGACGTCGTTTTCTCGAAGGGCGAGATGAAGCAGGCAAAGATATCCCTTGACATCGAGCAGCTCGCCCTGGACGCGGCCGCGGCGGTTGACGCGCACGTCGCGAGGGTTGACATATCCCTGAACGGCTCACCCAAGGTAGTCAACATCAGCCTGAACCCGGACCTCCTGACACCGAGCAAGGTGACGGGCGTAAACCTTCCGAAGAGGGTCATGGAGATAGTGCATGAGAACTACACGAAGCACAACGAGAAGCCCGTTCTCATCAGGTTCTTCGAGGACGCTAAATCGGTTGTCAGGGACGTCCTCAAGACAAAGCAGCTCCTCTGAGAGTGAGCCGGTTTATATAAATATTAACATTCAAGAATAGAGTGATATCATGGACCTTAGCGGCGTGACCGAGTTCTTCAGCACCCTGTGGGCCTGGCTGGTCAGCTTCTTCAGCGGCCTCATTCCCAATTACATACTCCCCAACCTGCAGATTATCCTCCAGGTGCTGATACTCCTGGTCGTTGCATACGTTTCAGGAAGGGTGGGCAAGGCGCTCACGGTCAAGCTGCTCAGCGTCGCGGGGCTCAAGAAGATAACCATAAGGTCATGGACAGATGACATCCTGAAGGCGGTCGGATACAGGGGGACGATAGTGAGCCTGATAGGGGACCTCGTCAAGTGGTTCATCTACATCCTGGTCCTGAGCACCATAATCCAGACGCTCGGCCTTCCCGGCCTGGTCAACATATTCAACCAGATAACCGGGTTCGTCCCGAGGTTCATAGTAGCGATACTGATAGTGGTCGTAGGTTTCCTGATAGCAGACTTCCTGGGGAAGATATTCGAGGAGGCAGGCAAGAGGTTCCTCGCTGACGAGACGCTCGGTGTCTTCTCTGGCGGATTGATAAAGTATTCGGTCGCCCTGGTTTCGGTGATAATGTCCCTTGCCATGATAGGGCTCGACACCACCGCACTCAGCATAATGTTCGCCATCCTCCTCAGCGGGATAGTTATAATACTCGTTCTCGGCATAAAGGACATGCTTCCGGGGATAACCTCAGGGATTCATCTCAAGAGGAACCTGAAGATTGGGGAGCACATAAAGGTCGGGAACTATTCAGGCTTCGTTGAGAAGATTGGCTCCTTCTCCGTTACCCTCAGGAACAATGACACCAGGTTCGTCGTCCCTAATACCATGCTGATGACCAACGTGGTGGAAAGGATTCCCAAGGGAAAAAAGCTGAAATAGATTCTGGCTTCTATAATATTACATGAAGATATCAATGAGAAAGGGATATACTCTATACAGGACTCATGGAGACTACACGTACGTTTGTCCTCATTCCGGTCCTGCAATTGAGCTGCCGATATCCAGGGACGACAACTCAGAGACGGTAGCCAGCCTCTGCTGGATGAAGACCGGAGGCAATTTTATACTCTCAAACATCTCGAGGAAGAGAGCCTTTGGGGTCGATTTTAACAGAAAAGCGCCTCCCTTCAAAGAGGCATGCTCCATGTGGGAACCCTTCATAATAGATGAGAACCAGGAAAACACCCACGAATACAGGAAGAAGTACGCCTGGGTAGCAAAGGATTACAAGGATCATGAGAGGAGAAGGAAGATTTACCATTCGTTCTGGAACGAAGTCAGGGAAGGGAAATTCATCGCCCTCATACACAGCGCATTCTCCAGGCTGAAGATAATGCCCAGTGTCATTGACATCACGACCTTTGAGGGAAAGGGCATAAACAAGAAGCTGCTTGAAGATGCAGTTGAGCAGGTGAACGATAAGAACAAGCAGTTTTTCAGTGACATAGACAAGGAATGCAAGGCCTACACTCTCCTGGAAGAAGAGCGGGCCATAAACAACATAATCAGGGTCTATGACACATTCGGCCTGCACAAGGTCTCGTGCGATTTCCTCGATAACATAAAGAAGGATCTTGATGTCATTAACAATTACGCAGGAAAGGAAGTCGTCTCTGAGCTGAAGAAGGACTTCACACCGAAGAATTTCCTGAAGGCATCCAAAAAAGCGCTCATGAAGATAGAGCCACCAAGGATAACCGTAGAGCATTTCTTCAAGGGAATGAAATCGTGGGGACCGCGTGACAATCTCTTTCCCCTTGAGGGAAGAACAGTCATGAATCTTGAGTGCACGAGATTCATCAACTTCTGGTATCCGCACAAGGCAGCAGAGATGATAACGGATATTCTTGAGCAGGTAAAGGAAAGCAGGGGTTTGGGATGAAGGTCATAATACACCACTATGACCAGAACGGTCACGCCATAATAAGGTTTGGAAGGGACGTGGAAGTCCTTGGCGTTTACGATGAGAGATCCAGATTCAATGGAATGGATGCAGGAAAAGCAATCGGGGCAGGCGAAAAGGGCATAGAAATATCAAACGATTTTGACAGTGTCCTGAATGACCACGGCAAGGACGCTGACATGATGATAACAACAGGAGAGGGCCTCTATTTCACGAAAACCAGCAATGTAAAAGACTGGAACACCAATGTGAAGAAGGCATTTGACGCAGGTCTTGATGTTTATAACATGAGCAAGATATACTATGGCAGTGATACAGAAGAGCTCAGGAAAATCGCTTCTGCTGCTGGTGTTAAATTCATAGAGGCATCAGATCCTGATGGCTGGAAGAGGTTTATCCCGTTTGCCATAAAGGCGAGGGAAGAGGGCATCAAGACGCCCAGGATTCTATTCTCAGGGACAGGCATGAATTCAGGCAAGATAACGGCAATGCTCACTTTCAAGAAGACCCTTGAAGACATGGGAAAGAGTGTGGGAGTTGTTGGAACAGAGCCGTGCTCTATGTTTGTTGGTGCAGATGAGCAGGTCATACCAGAGGTCTATCCCACGATGAAGGGCGCGCCTGCGGTGTACGGTGCAATAAAGAAGGTAGAGGAGGAGAAAAAGCCGGACATCATTCTTATAGGCAATCAGACAGGGTTGAGGGCATCTGTGGTTGATGTAAAGGAGTGCAGGGCCGGCGCGATTGTATCGTGGCAGATACTGCTTGGTTCAGACCCAACAAAGATAGTGCTCTGCAGCAAGTGGAACACGACCAATGAGATAGGTCCGCACCTCGAGCTCATCAAGAACAGCGGGATCAAGGCTCCTGTGGTTGCCAACGCCATAAACGGTTTTGGTTGCAATAAACTCCCCGGAATAGTCTCTGATACTGAAAAGAGGTTCGGGCTCCCCTCACTGGATGTCATATCAAACCCAGAGAGGCTCGAATCAATAGCCAGGATGCTGATTAAATAGTATATAAAGACTACTTTTAAATAGTGAATATGTCTGAAATAATAGACCAGGGGCTTGCGGAACTCGATAAGAAGGTTGGCTGGAACAAGCTGCTTGTTCTGACCAGGCCCGGGAACGAGACTGATGAGAGAGACAGGGTCCTGGCAAATCCATCCCACAACCCGACATTTACCTATCCTGATATGGGGTTTTCCCACAGAGACGTTTACATTGATATCTCCAGACTCAGGGGTATGGTTGGGGATTCCATGACTGGTTTTGAGAGGGTTATAAATCTGGGATTCCTTGAACAACTTGAACTCAATAACAGATACCTCGAGGCCAGGGATACCACTGGTTTGCAGGAAGCAAGCGCAGACATATTCTCCAGGCCCGAGGAAGAGGATGTTCTTTGGGCAGAGCAGCGCTACAGGATAGAGCTGCCAAATGAGGATAAGCCGTTCACTCCAGAAATGGTCATCAAATACCTGAAAAAATACAATCAAATGATTGTTGAATACATGAAAGAATTCGGTCAAGGTCTTCCTGGCATCACAAGGATTTACGATATCACCATAAATCCAAACAGAACAGGAATATTTGTAAGAGAAGAGGATGGAAAGATTGAGGTCCCGGACAGGGATGTTTCCGGAATCAAGCTTGCAAGCGACTCTGTCCACGAAATTGGAACCCATGCTGTCCAGTATGAGATTGGTTGCAAACAACCATTCCCTGCATTCTGGTTGGGCTTCCCTGCAAGATCCTTTACATCAGAGGGGCTTGCACTCCATAACGAGGAGCATGTTGCCCCTGAATACGGACCTAAAATAAAGAAAAGAGCAGGCAATATCATGGCCATGCACATGGCCGTTGACAATTCCTTCAGTGACATATACAACGAGCTCCTGGGTGCAGGGTATAAACCAAAAGAGGCATTCAAATGCGCCATGTCTGCAAAGAGGGGGTTCTCTGATACAAGCAGGAAAGGCGCTAATTTCAACAGGAACCTCTACGTTAAGGGCCTTAAGGATGTCAAGGCCTATCTTGAGGGTGGTGGTGAGGAATGGGTTCTGTATGCAGGGAGAATCAATCCTGTTTATGCAGACAGAATCAAGAAAGTAGAAGGCCTCTACAAGCCACCCGAGAATCTCCCGGAAGAGATTCGTAACCTGGCGAAATCATTTCTAAATCCGGACTAGAAACCTTCCCTTTTCCATTACCCTTTTCCTGTCAACCCATACGGTTGGTTTGTTTGTTATGCAATCCAGATGGACCTCTGATTCATAATCAGCACTAGTCATCTCTGGGAATGGGTTTCCAATGGCGATATGGACCCCAGGAACCTTTTCATCCTGAAGAAAAACCCCTATAAAATCCTTGAGGAATGGATTCGTTCCAAGGGCGAATTCACCAATCCTGTTTGCATTCCCATCTGTTTTCATGTACCTCTCAAGCTCTTCCTTCAGCTCTTTATTATCACACTCTATGGACACAACCCTCCCGTTCCTGATATCCAGCCTGACAGGACTCTTGTCAAGGAATCCATACTTCTCTGTGAGATAGTCTCCCATCTCAACATCCACCACAAAAACCCCGTTGCAATCCCCGGGACAGGTATACACCTCTGCCCCAGGAAGATTGGTTCCCATGTGCCCCCTTTTTCTCATGTCACCGCATGAGTTCACCCACCTGTGCTTTGGGGAGAACGTCAGGATAACATCCGTCCCGTTATCTGCTTTAACCTCTATCTCTTTGGCTTTCTCCAGGATACCAAAAATCATGTTTGAGAATTCCCAAACCTTTTTATGCTCTGTCAGCATCCCGGTCTCAAAAACCCTTCTCGTTACCCCTGGCATGTCCACATGCCTTCCACACTCTTTTCCGATTATCCGGATGGGCTTCCTTAATGTATGCACCTCATTACCTATCTTTTGTGCAGCAAATATAGAGACATCTGCAGAACCTACAGATTCTTTGATTTTCTCTGGAACGCTCTGGAGTGGCCTCTCCCCAAAATCCTCAAGAACGAAAACATCCACCCTTCCGGCAGTCTCCCTGGAAACGCTCTCCAGGGCCTTTCCTATTTCAAGGGTCTTCATGTCTGTGATTATCGTTACCCTCTCTCCCTTCCTGAGGCCAAGGCACACGTCAATTGCCTGCCTCGCGCCGTCTCTCAGCTCGTTCATCTTCTCACTTATAAATAGATTAGCCAAATTAACTTATTAGCACCAGCATAGCACAGAGAGACAGACGACTTTAACCAATTGAATCAGGTCGTCCATCTAACTGTGGGCCCGTAGCTCAGCTGGATAGAGCACTGGCCTTCTAGCCTTCCGTTAGAAGATTCGAGACCCTTTGGGTCTGTGAGAGGAAGATAGCCAGGGGTCGTGGGTTCAAAAGAACCCTTTAGCGCCGGTAAACGCGCTAAAGCGTTCGCGGAAAGAACTTTCGCACCCAGGAGCAACATGAACAATCCTGGGCACGAAATGGTTCAGGGAATCCCTCCGGGCCCATAAGCTTTTACAGAAGGCCAAACAGCATGTCTTCCAACAATATAACCAAGCAGGAAGCAGACACAGGCCTTTCTCAAAGCTTATAAGCAAAACCTTAAAATACTACAGAGAAATGGGGCTATGGTGTAGCTTGGAAGCATTGCGGCATGGGGTGCCGTCGACCTCGGTTCAAATCCGGGTAGCCCCATATCAGGGGATAGCCCTAGGGCTGGGAAAGTCAAAACATAAAAACCTGCACTGTTTAACTGAACACATTACTCCATTTTCTTAACGTTTGCAGCCTTTAGTCCTTTTTCTCCCTGCTCTGGTGTGAAAGAAACCTTGTCGCCCTCTGCTATCGGGCCTTCCTTTACCTCGCTGCCGTGGACGAAATAGTCCTTTCCGTCATCCCCGGCAATGAAGCCAAAGTTCTTTGATTCATTGAAGAATTTCACAGTTCCTTCTGTCATTTTTTATGCCTCCTGTTGGTTTATAATCAAATCATGCAATAGCTTATTAATAAAAGCGTTGGTTACGGCTGTATATCATAGTCCACTAGACAGAGCTCAGAACCTTCGCCACCCTCTCCTGCCCCACCGCTATTATGAACTGGGCAAGGCGGGGGCCGGATTCCCTGTTCAGGAGGACCTGGTATGCGCCCCTGAAGAATTCCGGCGCGGTCAGGTTGTTCTTCTTCGCTATCACCCAGAGGGACTCATACAGCTTGTCCTCTGTGAGCTCCTTCGTGGAGAGCAGTGCCTGTAAGTCCCTCAGCGCCTTCTTCTGGTCATTGCTCAGCGAAGCCAGAATCTTTCTCTCCGGTCTTTCGACGAGCTTTATCCTGTATTCGTCAGCGGCATACGTCCTTATCCAATTCCCAGCGAGGTCTATCCTCCCCCTGACGGCCTCAATCTCCTTCTTGGTCGGATTCTCCTTCAGGTGGCCGGTGCTCTGGAGTATCCTGACCGCCTGTTCAACATAGTCCTTACCTGAGACGGCCTGGCTTATCATCGAGGCGAACTGGTAGGAGAGCCTCATGGGCATGCCCTTCGGGACGTCCTTCACTGACATGAAATACTGCCTCGTTAGATTCTTCCTCTCGTTCTCGTTGCTCTCCTTGTCCTTCCCGAAGTAGACCCTCTCCGCGTGCTCGAAGTCGTTTATCAGGAGTATTATATTCTCCAGGTCGAGGTCCCTCTGCTTTCCCGGCTTCTTGGTGTAGTAATAAAGGAAGGCCTCTGGCTCCATTATCTTCAACATGTCCTGCACTATGAACACGTTCCCCACGGACGCTGACATCTTCTCACCATTCACCAGGAAGAACTCGTAAACGTATGGTATGGGCGGCTCTATGTCGAATATATTCCTCGCTATCTCCTGGCCGCTTATCCAGGAGCCTGCTGCATGGTCCTTCCCGAACGGCTCAAAGGTTGTATGGAACATTGCCCAGAGGGCAGGCCACTCGAACCTCCACTGCAGCTTCCCCTCGCTCCAGGGGACCTCGCCCACGAAGCCGCACCCCTCGCTCCTTCTGTCTTTTATGGCCTTGCCGCCGCACATGAATCCCACCCTCTTTTTCTTGAGGTCGAACGAGCTCACGTTGGCGAGCCTGCCGCATCTGGGGCATATGGCATCGAAGGGTATGTAATCCTTTGATTTGGTCTTCTGGTATTTAGAGACAATCTCCCCGACCCTGTCCTTCCTTCTGAATACCATCCTGATGAAGGGCTCGAATTTGCCCTTCCTGTAAAGGTCATCAACAGAATAGAGTGTGGGGTTCATCCCCAGGGAGCGCACTCCCTCCATCCATACCTTGGTGAAGTGCTCTGACCATGATTTGCAGCAACCGAAGGGGTCGGGTATCCTGCAGAGTGGCACCCCCAGATATTTGGACATATCCTTGAGCTTGCTGGATTCATGCCAGTTACCGTCAAGGTCAGCCAGCCTCTTCGGAACCGCTTTCAGGGGGTCCCTGTCGTCTGTCATGTGGACGAACTCTGCCTTTGTCCCCCTCTCCATTAGTGACTTGTAGGGGAAATACGCCCTGACAACGTCGTTCAGGTTCCCTATGTGCTTCCCTCCGGACGGGGTCTGCTGGCATTTTATGTTCGGCTTCCTCTTCTCCCTCTTCGATCTCTCTATAATCTTGTCAGCGAGCTGGTCTGCCCAGAACAGGGATTTCTCCATGAAAAGAAATTGTAGGGATTCTATTAATAGGTTTTAGTCAATCTCCTGGAACGCATGGGAGTGCGAGGCCTTCGCCTTCTTCGCATCCCTGTTGTTCTCTGGTTCGGGCTCCTCAGGTTCTTCAAAATCCTCGTCGTCTTCCTCTTCAGCCTTCACGACTTCTGCCTTTGCTTTCCCCTTCTTCTGCTTCCTCTCTTCCCTGAACAGGTACTCCTTCTTTTCGTGTTCTTTTGTGCCCTCTTCCGTCTCCCCGGTTTCCGCAGCCCCGGGTCGGGTCACGTGCTCCTCCAGCCTCTCCTTTATCTTTGCCTTCTCCTCCCCGAAATACCTCTCGAACTCCTGGGTGAGAGAGAGAATCTTGGTGTGGCCGACCTTCTCTGTCTTTATCAATCCCCTATGGACGAGGTCCTTTATGTAGGAGTATGCCTTGTTCCCCTGAACCTTTATTATGTCAGCCTGCTTCACAGGCTCCTTGTAGGCTACCAGGGCGAGCGTCCTCTTCTGCCCCTCCGCGAGGTCGGAATATGGGGTTAGGTGGGAGACCGCGGGAAGGATATCCTGCCGCACGTTCATCATCCAGCCGTCACTGGTCTTCATTATGTTTATCCCCCTCTTGGAATAATCCTTCTGGAGCTCCTCCAGAATCTCCTTCAGGTGTCCCAAAGAATGGATTCCAGATATCCTCGACAGCCTGTCAATGGGTATGGGCTCGCTCGATATGAACAGCGCCGCCTCAACGATTTCCTTCTTCATCACAAACACCTGACAAACATCATCTTATTGTCCGGGAACCTTTATTTCTTTTTCGCCCTTCCGGGTTTCTTTGCCTTCCCTTTCATCGTTTTTCCCTTCTCTGTTTTCCCACCGAGCTCCTTCTCTATCTCTCTTATGTCCTCTTCTGTCAGTTCACTCTCGCCCTTCTTTATCAGTATCTCCCTGAACATCTCCTCCTGCTGGCAGTTCACCTTCCTCTGGTTGTCCAGGAACACCAGCGGAATGAAGGTGTCAACGACCTCGTGCCTCTCCCACTTGTTCACCAGTCCGCTGAACTTGACCTCGTCCTTCTTCATCCTTCCCATTATGTCGTTTATCCTGTTGTAGAGGAGGGCTATCCTGCTGGTTATGTTATCGTCCTTTATCTGTATCTTCTCCCTGTTCCTCCTGTCCCTCCGTTCCCTCCTGTCCTCTGCCCTCAGCGCCCTCCTGAGAGCGCCCATCAGGTCATCGACCATTATCTTCCTCCTGGGCTGCCTCTTCGGGGGTATTGATATCGCGTTTATCAGCAGGTCAGGACCCGGGGAAGCCTCTGGAACCATCCCCTCTATCTCCTCTGTCCCTCCGCCCTGCCTCAGGTCAACGTCCATCTCTTCGAAGGGCATGGCGTCCTGGACCATGTCGCCGAGATACTTGAGGTGGTCTGACTTCATCCTGAGGAGGACGGCGGCTATTATCACGTACTTGGCAGGTATCTTGAAGTCCATCTCCTCGAGCTTCATGAGATAGTCAACGAACGCATCAGAAAGCGCCTTGATGTCAACGTCCCAAGGGTCAATGCCCTCGTGCGCGATTACCTGGAATACCACCTGCTCCCAGGAGAATTCTGACTTCATCAGCTCAAGCATCTTCTGTTCCATCTAAAGACCCAACCTCGGCGGAAACCCGCCAGAACATGTATTATAGTATGGTCATGAACGCTTAAATTAGATGTTATTAGCTAACAGCTTCACAAGCCGTTCCTGCACTGTTAAGTTTGCATTTACCATCGGTGCCCGCACAGTTAGTTATCGAACGTGTGCCGCATCCTGGCCCGATATTGAAATCAGCACAACTGCAACTCATAATATCTTTACAGTAGGTCACCGAAGTGCCTTCTGTTATTTTGTATGTGTCCCAACCGCTGGGTTGTCCTGAGCCCGTATGCGTCAGGCATAGCTGCTGACAGATTCCCTGGCACTGCGCTAATTGTGTTGTCTGGCTGGCCCATGGGTTGAGGAAGCCGAGGAAGTTCTGCATCCCGCCTCCAAAAACAGTGACGACTACGAGGGCGGTTATCAGGATTACTATTGCCGCGACTATTATGACAAGAGTCGTGGACATGCCCTTTAGCGCCATAATATATTAATGGTGCCGGGGCTTTAAAAAAACAACTCATTATCTGAGGGATAACAGGTTAAAAGGAAGCGAAACAAATAGGAACCATGCCGGTAATGGTTCTGAGGCTCGGGCACCGGGCCGCGAGGGACAAGAGGATATCGACGCATTGCGCGCTGGTGGCGAGGGCGCTCGGCGCAGAGACTCTTATCTACACGGGGCAGAGGGACTCTGAGATGGAGGCCTCTGTCAGGAAGCTGTCCGCTCAGTGGGGAGGCAAGTTCAGGATAGAGCATGCAGCATCCTGGAGGAAGGCGCTCAAAGACTTTAAGGGAGGGAAGATCCATCTCACCATGTATGGCCTCCCTGTCCAGCAGAAAATCAGTGAGATAAGGAAGCAGAAGAACCTGCTCATTATCATAGGCGGGGAGAAGGTCCCCATGGAGGTCTATCACGCTGTTGACTGGAACGTTTCAGTCACCAGCCAGCCCCACTCGGAGGTCGCTGCCCTGGCAATCTTCCTATACGAATTCTTCGGAGGGAAAACCCCTGATTTCGGCAAGGCAGAGCGGAGGATAATCCCGCAGAAGGCAGGAAAGAGGTTTGCCTGATTTAAGGCCGCGGAAATAAATATAGAGCAATGCTGTCAAGGAAGCTTTTCCACATCTGTCTTATGAATTTCCTTTCAAGGGTATTCATAGGCTTTTCCTTCGTATTCGTTGCGGTCTATCTTATTAACATCGGATTCACCGGCCTGGAGGCAGGTTTCCTGATGTCGCTCCTTGCAATAACAGCGCTCTTCATATCCCTACCTGTCGGGATAATAAATGACAGGCTGGACATAAGGTATACAATCCTCCTCGGTTACCTGCTTTCTTTCTCGTTCTTCATCATGATAGCGAATTCCTCTGACTTCTGGCTGTTCGTTCCTGCCTTCTTCCTCGGTGGCATGGGATTCAACATAATAGAGACCTCGTACAGGAATTACGTCTTCAAGGACAAGGAGCCCTGGCACGAGGGAGGGAAGTTCGGCACGTTCACCCTCTGGGACACCTTCGGGACCTTTACCGGCTCCATTCTCGGTATGGTTCTCGTCTTCCTGCTGGGATTCCCGACAACCTTCATGATAATCGGAATCTACTTCCTGGTCCTGATGCCGTTGGTCTTCCTTATGGAACCGGTCAGCGTTGCCAGGACGAAACTCGTCCAGTATGAGAGGGACTTCCTCCGCCCCAATAACATCCTGCTCGCCATTATCCTCTTCCTGTTCGCTACCCACTGGGGGGCAGAGAGGACATCATACGGACTCTTCCTCAGGGACGTGCTGAACCTTAGCGATGTCAGTATGGGCCTTTACGTAGCCTTTGCAATCATTTTCCTTGGAATCGCCGCCTTCTTCTTCGGCAACAGGATTGACCACAGGACGGATTTCAAGAAGCTCTTCCTTATAGGGCTCCTGGTCTCAGGCATAACACACATCCTAATGACCATGCCCAATGTCTACGTATCCTTCCTCTTCAGGGCAATCCACGAGGCCGGTGACGGCATCCAGAGGGTTTCCGTTTTCTTCTGGCTGAGGAAGAAGTTCAGCCAGTCAAGGCTCGGCGGAGACTCGGGAATATTCTTCGTTATAATGACACTCGGAGAGTTCACAGGCGCAATAATATACGGACCCACAGGATTCGCATATGGCTATTCAATGCCGCTAATACTTTCAGGAATGACCACGATAATCTGCGCAGGCCTGTTCTACGTCCTGAAAAGAAGGCTGGATTAGAAAGGCATTTAAAGCTAATTTTCATTCTGGATAAACAGGAGATGAATATATGCCGGAAAGAGTTGATAATGTGTCGGAAGAAGTCTGTGAAAACCTGAACATGAAGATGGTTTATACTTCTCCAGATGAACTTCCATTCCCTGATTCTGCAATGGCAGATGCAATCTCAGAAGGGGCGGTTGTCGTGGAGTTTGACGACGATGGAATATATGGGTTATGTGAGAAGACAAGAAGACTCTGCCCTTATCTGGAAAGCAGACTCGACAAAATCACCATAATCCCCGGTGAAACAATTGATGAAATGAAAGGATGTAAAAACTACCTACCTTAATGACAGCAGGACGACCCTGCTCGCCTTCTGCCGGTTTCTAGCGGAATAGCGGAAAGGTGGTATCCATAGCCTTATTAGTGGTTTTAAATCAATAATATGATGGAATTAATTGATATATTCGATTTGCTGCCCAGAAAAACTTATGTTAAACTGAAAGATGATTTTAGACAAAAACTCATTGAAAAATGTGTTATTTTTTGTGGAGGGGTAAACAAATTCGCCAAAATCTTGAATGTTGAGCGACAAAAAATATACAAGTTTAAAGGAGGTAAGTTAAGAATCTCTATCGAAAATCTACGTCTTATGTTGAAGTTAGCTGATATTTCATTAAATAATGCTTGGTATTTTATTGACGGGTTTGCTGGACAGGGGGCAAAAAATACAATAAAACCACCAAGATATTTTAAAATTGACAAGAAGTTTGGATGGTTTTTTGGCATAAGATTAGGTGACCGGGCAGAAAACAAAAATCAAATTGGGATTTGCAATTCGGATATTTCGATACTTAAGAAATTTTATGGGATACTGTTATCTTATAAAATCGCCAGAAAATCAATTAAACTCTACGTTTATACTAAGAATAAGCAGGTAAGAGATTGTTTAGAAAAAACATTTACTTTCGCGGAAGGTAGTGAAATTAAATATTACAACAAAAAAAGCAGTAATTTCTATTGTTTGATTCAGAGCAACAACGCATTACTCCATAAAATTGTTTATGGTCTAGAAAAGCTCAAAATACAGGAACTCCATCAAGATGTAAAGAGGTCATTTTTACAAGGATTTGCTGATGCTGAAGCGCATGTGGATTTGCGAGGAGAAATAATATTTTCTCAGAAATCAAATCGTTGCGGAAAAAGAAACATAAAAAACGTACAATGTTTGTTGAAAGAAATGGAAATAGAAACTAAGATATATGAAAATTCTGGAAATCTGAGACTTTTGACTTACAAAAAAGACTTGAAAAAATATCAGGAATTAATTGGATTTTCTTCTGATAGAAAGAATAAGGAATTGCATAGGGTAATAGAGATTTATAGTAAAAAACGCGATTTACGTGATATTCAGGAGGATATTATCAGAATATCAAAAAATCCGATAACAAGAAAAGAGATTGCTTTTTTATTAAAATCTAAAAGATGTAAAGTGAATTTATACATAAGAAAAATGGAAAAGGAAAGAAAAATTAAAATTATAAATAAAAGGCCATTGACAATTATTTCTTTGAAAGAAGCGTTACACGACTCTCTTTAGCCTCATCTTTGATTCTATATCCTGTCTCTTTAGATATTAGTTTAGCAAAATCTTTAACATCTTTATGCAATGGCATACAGCTTCTAGGCAATCTCTTTTGTGATTCTCCTACATGAACATAGCCCTTCACCTCAACGAAGTCAGCGCCAGACCTCTCAATGAGCTTGGCATACTCCTCAGGGGATTTCATGTTCCAGCCCTTGACTGCGGTGAGCCTGATTACCCTCCTTGACTTGGAGGACGACATGGAATCGAGGCTCCTCTCCATCCTGGGCCAGAAATCCTTCAGTCCGGGCCTGTCCAGTTTCCTGTAGGTCGCCCTGTCAGGCGCATCCAGGGAGATATACAGCTGGTCGGGACGAACCCTCTCCAGCATCTCCGGGAACTGTCCGTTGGAAACGAGGAAAGTGACTATTCCCATTTTCCTGAATTCCTCAATCAGTTCGGGAAGTTTCTGATAAAGGGTTGGTTCACCGATAAGGGATATTGCCACATTGGTGGGGTTCTGAGCCTCCTTGTACTTCTTCCTGTCAAGCTCCTCCAACCCCCCAAAACCCGTGAGGAGGCTCCTCTGAGCCTCTATCGCCCCCCTTATTATGTCCCCGGGCTCGTCATCCCCTTTAAGCCTGAGCTTTGTCTTCTCAATCACCCTCCAGCAGAACAGGCAATTATTATTGCACGCTATGTAAGGAGACATCTGGAGGCATCCGTGGCTCTTAACCCCGTAGAACTTCTCCTTGTAGCAGACGCCAAGCCCCCTGAGAGATTTCTTCGTCCAGCTGCACAGCTTCACTGCCGAATGGTTCCCAACCACCTTATAGTGCTGGTGGACCAGCTCTCCCCTAAGCTTTTCCGGAATCATATGAAAAGTCCCCAGCAGGATTTAAAACCTTGTTGTCAGGGCTTCCAGTTATCAGCCAGCCTCTCCAGGTCTGATGTTGGGTCCCTCCTGAAGTAGTAGAGGTGGCTGTCGCACTTGCAGTCAGTAGAGCCGAAGCCCTTCACTGAGGCATCGGACATCCCTCCTATAATCCCCGAGAGCTTGCATTCCGTCCTCTTCCTCGAAGGGAACATGAAGGGTTTCGTGTTGCTGGTTTCCTTGAGGAGGTAATCTATGTGCCACTTGAAGCTCTTGTGCCTCGAGAGGTGCCTCTTTATCCTTGCGTTGAGCCCGTTCATGGCAGAGCCCACGTAAACATAGTGTCCTGGGGAGAGCCGGAAGTACTTGGATTCCGTCTTTATGTTCCTTGGCTCATCGAGCCTGGTAAGAATCAAATAACTGCCTTTCATCAAAACCCTGTTATATTATTGTCCTGAAAGGAGAAAAAGCTATCTATTCTGCAAGGAACCTGGAAACCCTCCTGTATTCTGCCTCAACAGCCCCTCTGACCGCTGGTTTCACGTCACCGAAGAACATGAACCTCCTTATTCCAGCAGGTGATATGGGACTCCCTGAAAAGCTGGGATACCTCCATACACCTATGATCCGTCCTCTGTGGAGGATTGCCGGATAGGCATTTCCTGACCTGTCATACATGGATTTCTGCCACCTGCTCTCAGCAAGCCTTTCCCTGTCTTTGTAACCCATGGTGTAAACGTCAAGGACAGGGAGCAGCGTGACGCCCTTCCTCCTCGAGGGCCTGTGCCCCATGAGCCTTGCCAGGTCGCTCCCTGTGGTAAAGTATTCAAAGGATTCCATCCCCTCCCACTCGACATAGATAATATCCAGGCCTTCCAGAACCTGCGTGACCTCTGTCGTATTGAAGCCCGTCCACCACTTTATGTCCCTGAGGGTGACCGGCCCGAAAGAGTTTATGTAGGATTCGATAAGCTCTCTCCTGCTCCCCATCACATCCTTCTTCATCTTCAGTTCGGGAAACCACTCGTCCCATCTTATGTAATGCTGCTTGTTGCTGCTCATCCCCTCAAAACCGACCCTCGCGAGTTTGCACTGGTCACACAATGAATATATGATGTATCCGGCTGCATCAGGCCCCTGATATTTCCTGCTGCCCCTGACCACGACCTCTTTCTTCCACAGCCTCCTGTCAGGGACCCTCCCCCTCAGGCTCTTCTTTATGGCTGCCGCATCCATTGATTCTTTTCCCACGATATCCAGAATCTCTCTTGAGGCCCTCTCGTATAGGTCCCTGTCAACACCGAACATGTTCATGTATTTCTCCAGGTAGACTGCAGACGCCTTGAGCACGCTTCCCTGCAGTGCCGTGAAGACAGTGGGAACAAAACCCTTGCGGAATATGAAGAGGGTGTTCCTCATTGCCTTTATCTTCGACAGGGTCCTCTTCTGGTAGAGCTCCCTGTAGAGGCTCTCCTTCCTGAAATCATCTGACCTTGCAAAGCACGACAGAAAGGGTGTCTTGAAATCCGATGCATGGAGTCCGATAACGCTGCTCACAATCTCAAGGGTATCATTGGTATGGCTTCCCGGAGTCAGGTGCTGCTTGCTCAGGACGAAGTCATTGACGTGTTCACAGCTGAACTTCATGAATATACTTTGTTCAGGCAGAATAAAAGTTCACCAACCCAGCCGGGTTTTTAGCTTTCTACACGAGGTGCTAGCACGAAGCTCAGCTGCATCTTGTCTATGCTCTTGAAAGCCATCCTCATTGGATAGTTCGAGCCGAACTCAAGGACCATCTGGGACGACATCTTGCTTGCCTTTATCATCTTCTTCAGGTACTCGAGCGGATACTGCGACCTAAGGTTTCCCTCCACCTTGAGGTTGAGGATGCCCTTTTCAGACTTGCCTATCTGGAGCTGGGCAGAGGAGACGTCGCCCTTTGCGTGCATCCTGAACTCTGCGGGGTTTGCCTCGAGAATGACAGAGTCTCCGATTATGTCAGCGTCGGATATCCCCTCCTCCATTATGCTGGAATCGAGCTCCACCTTTCCAGGGAATGTTAGCTTGTCAACAGGCGGCTTCTCTGTCTTTATGTCAAGCAGCGGAACCTCGAACACCCTCACTCCGTTGCCCTTTATCGTTATCTTCAGCCTGTTGGAGCCCTCCTCGTTCTCGAGTATTATCTTGTCCCCTGACTTCACCCTCTTGAGCACGGCAGCCATGTTTGCCATGTTGAGGCCGAGGTTAACGTCCCCTTTAACACTATATTCGTCAAACGCTGTCGAGAGAATCTTCAGGTCTATCACCGCTACCATTGCCCTGTCCGGCGAGACCAGTGAAATGCCGTTCTGGTCCACGTGAAACACTCCCTCGTCTATTATCTCAGCTATTATAGATATGGAATTCTTCAGCAAATCCACATCGCTCAAAACCATCTTGAACATCCGAACACCTCCATCAAACCTTCTTCAACCTCTTAAGGAGCTCTGTATCAATCCCGTCCATGTCCTGGAGGAATTCCCCGTGAAGCTCAACCCCGTCCTCGAGGGGGACGACCTTGCCGAGCACCCTCACCATCCTGCTGAGCTCTGCCTCGAACGGGCTGTCAAACCTTATGAGCATCTTGCCTGTCCCGTCATCGAGGACCAGGCTGTCCTGCTGCTTGTCTATTATCGTCCCTATGACTGACACGCGCAGGTCTCCCTGCCCTATCTCACCGATGTCCTTCATGACAGACGGCAGCCTCCTCCTGAACTCACCGTCCTCCCTGTCGTCAGGCATGCTAAAGAATTGTCACCAAGCTTAATAAATGAACACTCCTTGAACGAACAAACTTTAAAAAACCCCCCACCAATTGAATACCTATGAAGCGAGCTTATCCTTACACGGACGGGGCGAAGCCCGGGAAGGACGTGAAAATCCCGGGGTGGGTTGCGCAGAAGAGGGACCTCGGAGGCCTGAAGTTCTTCATGCTGAGGGACAGGGAAGGTGTCGTCCAGGTCACGCTCAAGAAGGGCGACGTGAAGCCAGTCCTCATGGAGAGGTTCGACAGGCTCAACAGGGAGGATTATGTCCTGGTCTCCGGGACGGTCAGGAAGTCTGACAGGGCGCCTGGAGGGAGGGAAATCATCCCCAAGGAAATCGAGATAGTTTCAGTTTCACAGACTCCCCTGCCAGTGGACATAGGCGAGAAGATAGAGTCCGGCCTCGACACGAGGCTTGACTGGAGGGCAATCGACCTCAGGAACCAGAGGAACCTCGCCATATTCAAGGTCCAGGCAAAGCTCGTGCAGGGCATGCAGGAGTTCCTGAGGGACAATGGTTTCCTCCAGGTGTTCACCCCATGCTTCATGGGAGCGCCTTCTGAGAGCGGGGCAGAGGTATTTGCAGTCCCCTACTTCAACAAGGAGGTCTTCCTCCGCCAGGACCCCCAGCTCCACAGGCAGCTGATTATAGCATCAGGTTTCGACAGGATTTACGATATCGGTCCTTCATGGAGGGCAGAGAACTCCAACACCACCCGCCACCTCTGCGAGCACAGGGGATGCGCGCCAGAGATGACCCTCACAGATGAGAGGGACACCATGAAGGTGGAGGAGGAGATGATATCCCACAGCTTCAAGCTTGTCAAGAGAGACTGCAAAGAGGACCTGAAGGTTCTCGGTGTTGACCTGAAGGTTCCCGAGACTCCCTTCCCTATCCTGACGTTCCCCAAGATTTATGACATCCTGAAGAAGATGGGCAGCAAAACCAGGCAAGGTGAGGACCTCGCGAGGGAGGACGAGAAGCTCCTCCAGGATTACGTTGACAAGAAGCACAAGTCGGATTTCTTCTTCGTGAACAGGTTCCCTTTCGCGCACAAGCCCTTCTACGTGATGAGGGTTGATGAGGAGCCGGAGTATGCGAGGAGCGTGGATCTAATCTACAGGGGTATGGAACTCTCCTCTGGCGGGCAGAGGGAGCACAGGTATGACAGGATAATGGAGCAGGTCAAGCTCAAGAAGATGTCACCCGAATCAGTTGAGTGGTTCACGAAGTTCTTCAGGTATGGCGCCCCTCCGCACGGCGGCTTCTGCCTGGGGATAGAGCGCCTCACCATGCAGATGCTCGGAATCCAGAACGTGAGGGAGGCCACCCTCTTCCCGAGGGACCCTGACAGGATCCTTCCTTAGGGGTTGGTTGACCGGGTCAAATATCACAGAGGGAAACACGGCGTTGCCGGGTGACCAAAACCCCTCGTTTTATAAGAAACCAGCTACTAATTATATTCATGGCAAAGAGAAAGGCAGCATTCCAGATGAGCCTCGGGTTCATCGTTGCAGTGGTCTTTGCTGTAGTGCTTCTAACCCTCTCAGTCACTTGGGTCCAGCAGCTCTTCGGAGGGGTCGTCACTCTGACAGATGACCTTACCCAGGATGCCCACAACAAGCTCCAGGAGGAGTTCAGGTCAACCAGCAAGAACTTTGCCGTGTGGCCGAACAGGAGGACCCAGGGAGCAGGAACGACGGTCATCCTTTCTGCAGCGATTGACAACGACGCGGACGACGGCGAGACGCACACCTATGTTATGAACGTAATCCCGTCAGCTGCGAGCGCCAGCGTCTGCCCCGGCGGAGACCTGGAAACGTGTTCGTCACCGACATCAGGCAAATCCCTTTACGAATACATGCTGGCATGGGTGACGTGGACGACAGGGCAGCAGAATATCCAGATAAACACGCTTGGTTTCTGGGACATCACCGTCGACGTGCCCACTGACGTGATGAAGGGACAATACATGTTCAACGTTGTTGCATGCTGGGACAGGGACGATGACGGGAACCAGGCAGTTCCCAACTCTGCGCAGTGCAACCCGATATCGGACAACATCTGGGGCGGGAGCGCACAGCCACTGACCATGGTAATCGAGTAAATGCCGGATAAGGCAGCCCTTTGTGCCAGGCCTGGACAGTTTGGTTTATCCTGCTGAATCCCTTTTTATTGGGGCTCGGACAAATAATCTATAGTGCCGGGTCCTGCTTATCATGAGGGTTGGAGGCAAGAATGAACGTAGGGATGGTCTTCGGGATTATACTCGCGATAATAGTGATGTCGTTCGTGATAGTGTTCGGCTCAGACCAGATAGCCAACATGTTCTGCGCAGGCGGCGTTGCCCAGGTGAACAAGGCAATTATGAACCTTGAGGAGGTCGTTGAGGATATCTACTCCGCTGGCCTTGGCTCATCGGACACCTATCTGATGAGCATACCAGGCAACGCAAAGGTGTGCTTCATAAACACGGACGACCCGAGACCCAACCTTGCGCTTGGATGGAGGCCTGACCCCAATGATTATCCTGTGATAGAGCAATCCATAAGGCTTCAGGGATACAACATGTGGATATACTACGGCTGCGGACCCGAGCACGAGCCCGGTCACAAGATAGGCTACGTGGTGGTTGAGCAGAGCTTCTGCACAAACAGCGGTGACAGCGTTTATCTTGAGAACCTGGGAATGACGGTCGGGGTTGAGCCTGGTGGCTGAGGTATACAGAGTCTTCCAGATAATATTGGGCATCATACTTTCAGTCTTCATTCTATACGTGCTGATAGCCTACTCGGGCGGGTATTCGGGCGTTCAACAGTCGCTGGACAGGGCCACCATAATAAAGAACTTCCTCACGGATTCCAGGAGCGTCTATTTCACAGGGAACGCGATAAACTTCACTGACTTCGGGGCGTTCGATTTTTCCGCCTGCGAGGTCGACTGGAGGCAGGAACCGCACATAGTCTGCGTCACTGAGGATGAGGAGATAAGGTCAGAAAGCATGCTCATCCCGATATTCTTCAACACCGATTCAGAGGTCGTCATAACCAGGGACTATGTTGATTTCGGCTGGTGGAGATTCTATTACATAACCGCGACGTCGAGGAAGAGAATCCTCTTCAATCCTCTAGAGACCGATGACGAAGTCTGGGAGTTCATGGTTGATGTGGTTGAGCACCTGCCGGATACCTATGGCTTCTCGCCGAAGACCACTTACGGGTTCTGCGACGGCATGGAGAGGATAGAGAACCTGTGCTCAGGAAGCCTGTGCGAGCAGAGGGAGTTCTCCTCGCTCCTGACACGCTCCCGCTCTGGCATGACCTTCTCCCTGTGCACGACTGACATGAACAGGGAGCACAGATTGATTGTGATATCCAGGGACTGCGCACCTGGCATGTCGGACAGGGGGATATGCATCACCCCAATGACCAATGGCGCAGGGAAGATAGTCTTCCTTGACACCGGCGCCGAATACACGTTCACGAACATGGCTGACATCACCGCCGCGGTCATAGGGAGGACAGACCAGGACATGTTCAGGAGGACAGAGGGCGAGAACTTCCTTTCCCTCAACAAGAAGCTATTCTTCCGCATGATGGGGCTCGCTGCAGAGGAGATGGCAGAGCGCTCAAGCCTCATACTTTCAAACCTTCCTGCGGGAAGCGAACAGTGCATAACAGGATACTCGGACTTCAGGGATTCCATGGAAATAATCACGCAGATACTGAAGCTCGACCTCGAGGACGAGCCGATTGCGCAGACGCTTGCGACAGAGCTGGACAACGCAGGGGTCCTGTGGCAGTATCTGATAAATAATGGGTGTGAGCATGCCAGGTAGCGGTTGGTTAAAGGGGCAGTCGAACATAATAGAATACATATTCATGACCCTGTTCGTAATCATAATGATAGTGGTCCTGATAGTGTTCATCAGCTGGTTCCAGTATTCCCAGATAGGGATGAGAGGAGGGAACCTCCAGACAGAGAGGGCAGAGTTCCTCATGAACTATATGATAAACTCCCCTTACCTGGTGATTGAGAACTCGATGCTGGATGACTCGAAGCTGACGTCACTCCTCTTCATGGACGATTACTGCGACAGGATGGATGGAATATTCGGGACAGGGTGGTCCCTGGAGATAGACCTCCTGACGTCCGAGGAGGGATGCTACGGGAACTGCACGCTGGAGAGCTATCCCTGCTGTGGCTCCTGGACGTTCTGCAAAAACAGGAGGGACTTCAACAAGACCAGGAGCTACGTGATTCCTGTCAATGTCTTCAGGAAGATGAGCGACCACGTCGAGCTTGCAAGCATGAAGGTGACATTGTATGCAAAATAAAGAGGGAATGAAAGGGCAGACAACGATGATAGTCCTGGTATTCATGCTCATCCTCTTTGCAGGCTTGGGCTTGTTCCTGTTTTCCCTGGCAGAGAGTGTCAGCCAGGAGGACTACATGGACCTCTACGTGAACAACCTCCTCCTTTCTGTCATGAGGACAGACACAGGGTATGATGACATAAACTGCAAGGCGGTCTCTGACATCGTTGCGTGCTCATTTGTCATGCCGGACTGGATATGCGGGGACAGCGGCATGAGGTGCAGGGACATAGCCAACCAGAGCCTCTCCGAATACATAGGGGCCTTTGAGATGATATCAGAGAACTACAGGTATGCCCTCCAGATAACGAGCCAGGGGTTCGTGGCAATAGACCCGGTGGAGGGGAAGCCGATAGAGCTGGTCTTCGGTGACAGGGAACTCGTGAATTCAAAGGAATCTAAGAGGACGGCAAACTACGCCATACAGAAGAGGCTTGGCGGAAGCAACTACAACCTGAGGGCCACCCTCCTGATATCCAGGAGGACGGCTGACGCAAGCATATAAATAATACATAACAATTATAATAGTATGAGAAAGGGGCAGGTAGAACTTATAGTCATACTCGGTCTTCTTGTCGTAATCGCAGTCGTTGTTGTGTCCCAGCTGAACATATTTGCCCCGACAGAGACGACTGATTCCAGGCTTGCCAGGGCATCTGTGGAGGCGTTCATCAGGATAGCCGGATACGATACTGTTGAAAGGATGTCATTGTATGGGGGGTATCTGTCACCGGACGACTTCGCGACCGATTACGTTTACCTCAACGGAAAGCCAGTTCCATACTGGCAGCAGGGTGGGGTGATAACATATCCTGACAAGTCAGCCAACTTCGTGCAGGGGATGAAGGACTACATCGACGAGAACAAGGACGGGCTCGCGGCAACGATGACCAATGTCACCCTCGGGGAGCCTGTCGTTTCGCCGCCCCTGTTCAACGATGACAGCATAACGCTCACCGTTGCATTGCCGACAATCATAAGGGGCGTCCCCTACAACCAGCCCTATGTGGTGACCATACCCACGAGGTTCAGTGATGCGTATGAGTTCTCAAAGAATTTCGTCCAGTACGAGGCAGCGGAGCGTCCGCTGGAATACTTCACCCTCTCAAGCATGTTCCTTTCTCCGCTGGAGAACGGCTTCCACGAGATACCATATGCAGAGGTGGCAACCTCCTGCGGAGAATATCTGTTCACGAATGCAATGGACGTCAAGCCCAGGATAGAGAACGTCATAAAGAGCACCCTTGCATACACGTATATGCCAGGAAGGGTCCCCCTGAACACGCTCAAGACGACCAGCCATCCCAAATACAGCCTGAGCCCGATAAACGGGAACTCCTACCCCAACATAGATTTGTCCTTTGACCTCCCTGATGACTTCGAGCTCCTGCTCGGGTCAGACTTCCAGATGGAGCCGGACACGGTCACGATAATAGCGGAGCCGGTCCCCCTAACAGGGGCCTGCATGTCAGACCCTGCTGACATCAGCTATTTCGTAAGGTATCCTACGGTGGTGAGGGTCAGGGACCCTGAAACCGGCAATCTTTTGCAGTTCGCAGTGGACGTGTTCATAAAGGACAACCTCCCGGGAGAATGGGCAGGAGGGGTCACGGGATACGGGTCAGACGAGCAGCAGGAGATTTGCGAGCAGGCTTATTGCGATTACAGCATCACGGTCACCAACCTTCAGGATGAGCCTGTCAGCGGGGCGAGCGTGAAATACATGGGCTGCTTCCTCGGAAGGACTGGTTCTGACGGCAAGCTTTCAGGCCTCGGTCCGTGCGGCCTGGGGATGCTGAGGATGTCCGCACCCGGCTATGATGATTACAACGAGTTCGTTTCGTACGATTCCCTGGCAGAGGGAAGCTTCTCAATGAGGAAGAGGGTCCCTCTGAATTTCATCTTCTATGAGGTGACGGTGAGCGAGGGCCTCAGCGGAGGATACTTCATAAGCGCTGACAGCGCTGACGTCCCCGGAATCAGTCCGTTACAGGACCATCTCATAATGATGAACTTCATGAGCTCGAGGAACAGCTTTGATTTGCTCTCCGCAGAGCCTGCTGCGCCATACGGTATCCTGGTTGAGGACACTTATGCGGTTTCAGGGACGCTGCTTTCCCCTGACATGAACAGGCTGGAGGGAGCGTTCGTTGACCAGATAACAGTCTCATATGTCAGCGGCGATGCAGAAACGGTTTATGTTTACATACCGAAGTCAATCAACTTCAACGGAGCGACGGAACAGGAGGCAAAGCTCCTCGCAGCAACCTACACTGGAGTGTTGCAGGCGTGCGGGATAGACCCGGTTTCAACAGAGAGGATTGCGCTCGAGAATTCATGCGCGGTGGATAGCATATGAACAAACTGATAGAGATAGGGGCGATACTGGCGTGCTACCTGGTCCTGACCCTGCCCGTGGCAGGCGCCACCAACGTCAACATAATCTACAACGGGGCAGTCAAGGACACGGTCGAATACACCCCTGACAACGTGGTTAACCAGATGATAAGCTACAAGAGGGAACCAAGCGACATCACCTGGAGGGACATCAAGATTCATGTGACAATCAATAGCGCCTCCCTCGCGCAGAGCATACAGAAGATATACATGTACAAGTGCAAGACGTCGTCCCCTTCATCTTGCATACAGAAGACGCCCGAGAGCTTTGGCAGCTATCTCGACACAGAGATTGCCTGGAAGGACATAAGCGAGCCCATAGGCTCTTCAACGTATCCGCAGGGCGGGAACCTCCTCTTCCTCGTCAAGCTCCAGGACAGCGAGGGGATGACGTCCTGGGTGGGGATATGGAACAACATAAAGAGGACCAGCACCAAGGAGTTCGTCTTCAGCAGGTATGAAATCCCTGAGATAAGCGTGCACTCGAGTTCCATCCAGTTCGTGGAGCCCATCCGAGCCTACATAGAGAACTTCAACATGATTCCCTTCAAGTGGGCAAAGAAGGTCGTCTTCGGGAACACCAATTCACTCTTCGTTCTCGGGGCATCCGGCGAGGAGCTTGATGCGTCAACCCCGATATTCAGTGCCGTGGAGCCCCAGACCAACGAGATAGACTCCATAGGGAAGACATACCACATCGCCTTCCCTGTCACTGCAAGCGGGATTGCCGTTCCGGTGACGCTAAACGACAACCCGACCTTCACCTGCGGGGACGGAAACTGCCAGAGCAACATAGGAGAGAACGAGATAAGCTGCTGCTATGATTGTGGCTGTGATGATGGATACTACTGCAACTCACCAAGTCAGCAACCCTCCGACGGGACGTGCGAGAGCGAGAGCCAGATATCCCTGGACGTGATGTCTGTCCCTGCGATTGACATAACAGAATGCAGCACACCCTCTCAGCTCATTATTCCCATAGAGGTAGTCAACCCCCCGGCAAACCTTCCTGGGACTATCAGGGGCAAGGTAAACCTCGGAGGAAGCTACTACACCGTAACCTGCACGGGCGAGCCGCCCGAATACGAATGTCCGGTAAGGCTGGAGGCAGGGAGAGGGTGCGGGAAGACGACGGAGATAATAGAGGACAATTCTATAGAGGTCACGATAAACTACAATGACGGGCCCTCGCAGGCAACAAAGACCCTCACAGAGGGCTTCCCCCAGGCAAAGATAAATTACGACTGCGACTGCGGCGAGGGGAAATATTGCGACACAGGGACAGATGCCTGCAAGTCAGAGGAGGCAATAACGCTCGGGATAACCTACCTGACCTCATACCTGGATTCCTACACCCCCGGCGACACCATAAACCTGAAGGCAAAGGTCTTCAACCCGCCGACCGGTCTCGTCCTGGTGAGCTCCAGCGCTTACCTGAACCTGACCAATGGGATAGTATCGCCAGGCTCACCCACCTGCACGGGTCCTGATGAAGAGTATGTTTACGACTGCTCGATTCCATTCTCCATAACCGCGTACTCCAACCAGTACAACTACAAGTTCGAGCCGAACACCCTCATATTCCAGGTAACCTACAATGATGGTCCCGTGGCCAAGACCAAGACCCTGCAGACAGGGTTCGGTCCCATAAGCATACCCTCGCAGAAGTGCGGAGACGGCAAGGTTGACGTCGGGGAGACAGCAGAAACGTGCTGCCTCGATGCCGGCTGCAACTCTGCAGAGGAATACTGTGACGAGGTCAAGGGCTGCCAGCTCATGGCCAACATAGGCCTGAGGGCGACCGCCTATCCCACCGAGTTCGATGACTGCACGGTAAGCCATCTGCTCAGGATAACGGCAGAGGTCCTGAATCCTCCTGCAAGGCTGACACCCAGGGACTTCGTCTTCATAACCAACGGAATGGTAACGCCCTGGAGCATTGACAAGGCAGACAGGACCCTGGGAATCTACGAGTTCCTCATTGAGATACCCCCCCTTGAGGGCGGGTGCGAGCTCCCATACTATGCCCTTGAGGGCAACACCATAAGGCTTACGATAGACTACTTCAACAGCCACCAGAGCATTCAGAAGCAGCTCAATGCGACGGTCGGGAACGTCTACATAAGGCCGATGTTCCATCCAGGCAACGGCATATGCGAGGTCATCATTCTGGAGAACGCAAGCAACTCCTGCGTTGACTGCCCCTGCGGGCAGGACTCCAATTACGGCGAGGATTACTACTGCAGCTATGACCCTGACACCCTATACGGAGGCTGCGAGCCCAAGAGCGACCTAGCGCTCGTCATTGACAGCCCCACCAGCCCCGTCTCTTTCGATTCCTGCGAGCTGACCAACAACCTCATGATTCTCGGGCACGTGGAGAACGCGCCAGCGCAGGGATTCAAGATAGTCTCCAAATACGCCTCGATGAACGGCGAGAGCGTTGACGTCAGGAGGTGCAAGGAGGTGGAGAACTACAACCAGACTCTTTTCGAGATGAACTGCACCATAACCATCCCCCCTGAGCAGGAATGCACACAGGGCATGACGTATCCCTATGCGAACAACAGCTTCTCCATAGTCGTCACCTACCCTGACGGCAAGGGCAGGACCGCCCTCCAGACGCTCACCTCGCCCTTCGCTGACGTCAGCATTACCCAGGGCATAAGGAGCATGTACGACATAATGGAGGACGCCACCACCCAGATGGAAGCCTCCCTTGACAGGATAATGGGCATAGCCGACAAGATGGTGGACGCCCTCACGTCCTGCATGAACATGATGATTTACGCCATGATAATCTCAGTCGCCCTCACCATAGGGATGACCATCTGGGGAGGGACATCAGGCACGATGACAGACAAGGAAGGAAACGTGAAAACAGACTCAAGTGGCAAACCAATTGAAAGGGGCTTAGGCAAGGGAGAGGTTTTTGACTCTGACCGGGCCAAGGAATTCGGCGAGAT